>Ga0206118_100090_pt1 | contig 135125 bp, 112 predicted proteins | sample 3A20Ametagenome_FD_177999 | JGI IMG/M metagenome (GOLD analysis project Ga0206118, IMG submission 177999) | Enriched microbial communities from leaf-cutter ant dump, University of Wisconsin, Madison, United States - 3A20A | ecosystem: Environmental > Terrestrial > Nest > Insects nest > Nest...
CGCGACGGGGGCCGCACATCGGGCTCGCGGCTGGGAGAGGTGGCGGAGAAGCTGTCGAGAAGCTCGACCTCCATGCTGGGGTTGCTGTTCATCCTGTTTCTTCTGATGCTGTCTCTCGTCAGTTATTTGACTTTCGATTACGATCTGGCGATCCAGAACGACTATGGCGCGATCTTGCAAGCACCGAGTCTGGCTTATCCGCTGGGGACCGACAATTTCGGCAGGGACTTGTTCTCGCGCATCGTGTTCGGTGCCCGCATATCGCTGATCGTCGGCTTGCTGTCCACCCTGATTCCGGTTCTGGTCGGAGGGCTGCTCGGAGCCGTCTCCGGCTACTACGGACGGCATACAGACAATCTGATCATGCGCGCGCTCGATATTCTGTACGCGATTCCCGGCATTCTGCTCGCGATCGCCATTATCGCCGCATTCGGCGCAAGCACCGTCAACCTGATTCTGGCGCTTAGCGTCGGAGCCATTCCCACCTACGCCCGGACGATGAGGGCGAACGTCCTGCTCGTCTCGACGCTGGAATACGTGCAGGCGGCCCGGGCGTTCGGGGCAAGCGACACGCTTATCCTGTTCAAGCACATCTTGCCCAATTCCGTTGCGCCGATGATCGTAAAATCGACGCTGACGATCGGAACAGCCGTTATCTCGACGAGCAGTCTGAGTTACTTGGGACTCGGCGTGGAGCCGCATATTCCGGAGTGGGGCAACATTCTCAAGCTGGGCAGCGCCTATCTGGAGACGCATGCGTTCACCGCGATTTATCCGGGATTGGCCATTATCGCGCTCGTTCTTTCGTTCAATTTCCTGGGAGACGGCTTGCGCGACGCCTTGGACCCGAAGCTGGATTAGGACCCGGCCATTCGGCCCCCTAATTTGTAACCTCATTCATATTCCATCGGCTCGGCCTCCGACGGGAGGCGGGCGATGCATGAATGTGAGTTAAATAGATAAATAAAAATCACCTTCAGGAGGGAACCTTATGAGAAACAAAGGAAAATCCATTTCATTGCTGCTGTTGAGCCTGACCTTGGCGCTTGGCGGCTGCCAGGTCACTACGAAGAAAGACGTTGCAGAGTCCCCGTCGCCGACATCTTCGGCCACGGCTTCGAGTTCGCCCGCCGTCGACGGCAATCCCGTTGATATCGAGCTGCTCGGCACGAGCGCGAACGAATCGGACATCAATATTATCCGCGACCAGTTGACGAAGAACGGCTTTAACGTGAAGCTGAACATTCAAGCCGACTACGGCAGCTTTAAGGCGCAGCAGGACGCGGGAAATTTCGATATCTCCATCTCCAGTTGGACTACGGTAACGGGCAATCCCGACTACGCGGTCCGTTCTCTGTTCAAGACCGGAGGAGACTACAGCACTCTGTCCGACCCGGAGATCGACGCGCTGATCGACAAAGCCTCCACGGAGACGCCGGATCAATTCCCGGAAACCTATAAGCAATTGGAGCAGCAGCTCGTTTTCGACAAAGCCTACATTGCGCCGCTGTACAACTCTCTGAAGGCGCAGGCTCTGAACAAGGACGTGCTGAAGCAAGCTTCCGTGCGGATCTCGAAGTCCCGTTCTCTTCCGTGGGAAGAGGTCGACTTCAACGATGCCTCGAAGCGGGGTTCGCAGCCGCTCATTCTGCAGCAGACCCTCTCGACGCTGACGTCGCTCGACCCGATCAAGGGCAACGACGGTTCCATCAACATCATCAACACGAATATGTACGTGCGTCTGGTCAACCTGACGGACGACGATAAAATCACGTCCAAAGGCTCTCTGTCGCTCAATCACGCTATCGCAGAAGGCAACACGGAATATTATTTCGTTTTGAGAGACGACATTCATTTCGCGCAAATCAAAGATAAGCAAGCTGTGGATACGGGCGAGCGGGTCGGCGGAGACGACGTCATCTTCTCCCTGCTGCGCGCCAAGGACAAAAACTCCGTACCGGATCACCGCACGTATACGCTTCATGAGCATATCGGGAACGTCGAGCGGGTAACGGATATCGCCGAGCTCGAAGCGGCGAAAGTATCGGGAAGCGGCGGCAGCGTGAAGGAAGCGCTGGAGCAGGGGCTGAACGCCAAAATATCCGAGCTGGTAGCGGACAAGAAGCTGTCGAACAACAAAGATGGCAAGTATGAAGTCGTCAAGCTGACGTCGACCAAGCCGTTCCCGCAAGTGCTGAACTATCTGGCTCACCAATCGGCAGGCATCGTATCGAAGAAGCAGGTCGAGAGCATCAATACGTACGACGTGGCAAGCTTCGACGTGAACAAGGACATTCCTTACGGAGATCAGAATACGGTAACCGAAGGCGATCGTTACAACAACACTCTGTTCACCAGCGGGCCTTACATTCTGTCCTACAAGAACGACTACGAGGCCGTATTCCTGAAAAATCCGGGTTACTTGAAAGGAACGGAGCATGAGCCGAGAATTTCGACGGTTAACGTGCGGTTCATCAAAGACGCGGACAGCTCTCTGGCCGCGCTGCGGAGCGGGGAAATTCATCTGTTCTACGGCGTTCCCGAGACGAAATACGATATCGTGAAGAGCGACGGCAAGCTGGCGCTGCAGACCGTACCGAGCAACGCGGTAGCCTACCTGCTGTTCAATACGGGCAACCGTCCGGTAGCCAAGAGCGTCGACTTGAGGAAGGCCGTGCTCTATTCCATCAATCAAGACGAAATATTGGCCTTCTACGGCGGCAACAAATTCAAGGCGGTCTCCACCGTCAGCCCGCTCGTGAAAACCGGTCTTGAGCTGACCGCGGATTCCGCGAAGGCCAAGGAGCACTTGAACGCTTACAAGGCCAGCAAATAAATATCCGCCTACTGCGGGACCCAAAAAAGAAGGCAGCTTCGAATCGCCAACCGGCGATCGCGGAGCTGCCTTCTTGTCTTGCCGGGAGCGACGCGCCAACAACGCCGAATGGCAAGTTCGGCGTTGTCTGTACTCGGCTATCCGGTCAAGCTTCTTCTCGAGGAACCAGGTCGAAGATTTCCCCCGACTCAAGCACGTCGATGAACCGGTCCAGCCATCTGTAATACCGGAGGGCGTGGGCCATTTTCGTCATATCGTACTCGATCAACCCGGCCAGCTTCTCGTTGTCCGGATCCTGCTCGCGCAGCTTCCGCAGCTCCGCCATCGACTTGTTCAGCGCCGACATGTTCACTTCCATCGACTTGCGCCACTTGATGGAGAAGTAATCGACGAAATTTTGATGCCAATCTTCCTCGACCTCGTACAGATCTTTTCTGGAGCCTTTGCCCCAGATCTTGCTGATCATCTTCAGATCGACGAGCGTGCGCATTCCCGTGCTGATGCTCGTCTTGCTGAGCCCCATCTCTTCGCCCATCTCGTCCAGCGTAACGGCCCCGTCGTGGAAATACATCATGCCGTACAAGTGGCCGATCGATGTAGTAACCCCGTATAAGTCCATATTGTTGCCGATCGAATCCACGACTCTCCGGCGCGATTTCTCTATGATTTTAATCTGCTCTTCCGATAGTCCTTCGAAAGTCGCCATGCCTTACAACTCCTATCCCCGACTCTCCATGAGCGGTCGATGATGCCTGACTTCTATTGTAGAAAAGAGTCGATCGTAAGTAAAGAATGCGGTTTGGGAGGATGTTTGAGGAAATGGGAGCATACAGTAAATAAAGTGTGTAAAGTTAAAACTGTACGTACTATACGAAGTTATATCCGTTTTGACCCCTCCGAGACCGGACGTCTACACTTGTAAAAGCGGCTGTACGAGAGAAAAAGGAGAGAAACAACGGAAAGGGGGATATGCGGTGACGGCGATTATAGAAGTTCAAGCATTAACGAAAGTGTTCGGCAGCGATCCTAAACGGGCGATTCGGCTGCTCGATCAAGGCTGGACCAAGGATCGAATCGCCAAAGAGACGAAGCTCACCGTCGGGGTTAACCGGGTGAGCTTCACGATCGAGCGCGGCGAGATTTTCGTCATTATGGGGTTGTCCGGCAGCGGCAAGTCGACGCTTGTTCGGTTGCTCAATCGTCTGATCGAGCCGACGTCCGGGAAGGTGCTCGTCAACGGGACGGACATCGTTCAGCTTAACGCGGAGCAGCTTCGTGAGATTCGGCGCAAGACGATCGGCATGGTGTTCCAGAAGTTCGCTCTGTTTCCTCACCGCACGGTGCTGGAAAACGCGGAATACGGCCTGGAGATCCAGGGCGTGTCCAAGGAGCAGCGGAGGAAGAAGGCGATGGAGACGCTGGAGCTCGTCGGCCTCGGAGGCTGGGAGCAGAAGCGCCCGGACGAGTTGAGCGGAGGGATGCAGCAGCGCGTGGGATTGGCCCGCGGCTTGGCGAACGATCCCGAGATCCTGCTCATGGACGAAGCGTTCAGCGCGCTCGATCCGCTCATCCGCAAGGAGATGCAGGATGAGCTGTTGGAGCTTCAAGCTTCGATGAAGAAAACGATCATCTTCATCACGCACGATCTGGACGAGGCGCTGCGCATCGGCGATCGGATCGCGCTCATGAAGGACGGCGCGGTCGTGCAGGTCGGTACGCCGGAACAGATTCTGACCGATCCGGCCAACGAATACGTGGAGCGCTTCGTCGAGGACGTCGACCTGTCCAAGGTGTTGACGGCGTCCCACGTCATGGTGCGCGCCGAGACGATCGCGCCGGATCGCGGTCCGAGAGTGGCCTTGCAGCTGATGCGCGACCGGGGCATCTCCAACCTGTACGTGGTCGACAAGGGCCGTCAACTGATCGGAGCCGTGACAGCCGAAGCATCGGCCGAAGCGGTGAAAGCGGGCAAAGGCTTGGAAGACATTCTTATTCGAGAGGTGACGACGGTCGGACCCGACGTGCATCTGAGCGAACTGTTCGACGCGGTAAGCGTCGCGAAAATTCCGGTCGCGGTCGTCGACGACAGGGGCAGATTGCTGGGCATCATCATCCGCGGAGCGGTGCTCTCCGCCTTGAGCGGCAGCGGCGACCGAACGGGAGCGGGCGGTGATCCGACGTGAGTATGCTTTATTGGCTATCGGCGCTCGATCTGCCGAAAATTCCGATCGGCAAGTGGGTCGAAGCGATCGAGAAATGGCTGGAAGGAAACGCCGGACCGGTGTTCCAGGGCATCAAGGCGTTCATCGGCACGATCGTGAACGGATTGGCGGACGGCTTTAACGCGGTTCCTCCGCTGCTGCTGATCGTGCTGTTTACCGGGTTGGCATATTGGATCGGGCGAACGAGAATCGCGATATTCACGCTTCTCGGCCTGTATCTCGTCTACAACCTGGGCTACTGGGACAACACGATGGAGACGCTGGCGCTCGTCTTGACCGCTTCGATCATCTCCATCGTGATCGGGATTCCGCTGGGAATCGCCTGCGCCCGAAGCGATAAGGTGCAGAAGGTTGTAACGCCCGTGCTCGACTTCATGCAGACGATGCCGGCGTTCGTCTATCTGCTGCCCGCGGTCGCCTTCTTCTCCCTGGGCGTCGTGCCGGGGGTTATCGCCTCGGTCATCTTCGGCATCCCGCCGACGATCCGTCTGACGAATCTGGGCATACGCCAAGTTCCCGCCGATCTGGTCGAAGCGGCCGACGCCTTCGGCTCGACGCCGATGCAGAAGCTGTTCAAGCTTCAGCTTCCGATCGCCGCTCCGACGATTATGGCGGGGGTCAACCAGACGATCATGCTGTCTCTGTCGATGGTCGTCATCGCTTCGATGATCGGAGCGCAGGGCGTAGGAGCGGACGTGTACCGCGCCGTAACTCAGGCCAAGACGGGAGTCGGCTTCGAAGCGGGCTTGGCCGTAGTCGTGCTTGCGATCATTCTCGATCGGATCACGCAAAATCTGGTGAAAAACAAACGAAAAGGATCGTGATGAATTTGAAAAAAAGCGTAAATCTGTTGTTGGCAGCCGTACTGGTCTTCACGCTCGTGCTTGCGGGATGCTCCAAAGAGAGCAACGAGGGCGGAGCGTCGGGTTCCCCGGCGAAAAATAAAGAAATTACGCTCGCATACGTCGCTTGGGACTCCGAGATCGCCAGCACGAACGTCGTGAAGGCAGTGCTGGAGAGCAAGCTGGGCTACAAGGTGAATATGCTTCAAGTCGACGCGGGTCCGATGTACCTCGGCATCGCGGACGGCAGCGCCGACGCGATGGTGGCGGCTTGGCTGCCGAGCACGCACGGAGAGAACTATTACGAGCCGAACAAGGATAAGTTCGAGGACCTCGGCGTCAACCTCGACGGCACGAAGGTCGGGCTGACCGTTCCTTCCTACATGGACATTTCCTCGATCGAGGACTTGAACGGCGATATCGCTCAATCGCTGAACTATACGATTACGGGCATCGAGCCCGGCGCGGGCATTATGACGGCGACGAGCAAGGCGATCGAAGAGTACGGCTTGAAGGATTGGAAGCTGCTGGAGAGCTCGTCCGCGGCGATGGCCAAAGTGCTTCAGGACGCGTACGCCAAGCAAGAGCCGATCGTCGTTACGGGTTGGACGCCTCACTGGATGTTCGCCGAGATGGACCTGAAGTACTTGGAAGATCCCAAGAACGTGTACGGCGGGGACGAGCAGATTCATACGTTGGTCAGATCGGGATTAAAAGCGGATCACCCGGAAGCGTATCTCTTCCTTGATCAGTTCGAGTGGACACCGGCCGACATGGAAGAGGTTATGGTCGATATTTTCAGCGGCACCAGCGAAGAGGAAGCGGCCCGCAAGTGGGTCGAGGCCAACGAAGACAAAGTAAGCAAGTGGATCGAAGGCATCTAAAGTAAGTCGGGAAATCCAAGGAAGTCCCCCTTATCGTCATTGACCGGAAGGCTTTTAACAAAGCTTTCGGACAACCGGTAAGGGGTTTTTTTTGCGGTCTGCCGAGCGATTGCGATCCAAGACCGGAGTCGTGCTGGGTTAGTCTTCAGACCAACTCTTCTCCGTCCTGAGTCCAGGTACAAATACATTCCTCCGACCATGTTGTGATTGTTGGGGAGATCTTACAATTAAACCCAGATGATTCCGCGTCGGAACGATGCGCGAACGGAACGATTATTGGAGGAGTGGAGAGAGAGTATGAAGTTTTTTACGAATTTTTCGTTGAGGAATCCGGTGGCGATCGTGCTGATGGTCATTCTGGTTACGGTAGGCGGTATTTATTCCACGCTGCAATTCAAGCAGGAGCAGCAGCCGGAGATCGCCTTCCCGGGCATTCTGGTGTCTGCCGTCTATCCGGGAGCGGCGCCGAACGAGGTGCTGGATCAGGTGACGAGACCGCTGGAGCAAGCGCTGCGGAACGTCGAAGGCGTGAAGAACGTCGCTTCGGAATCGGCCAACAGCGTAGCGCTGCTGCAGCTTGAATTCAGCTTTAACGACGACATGAAGAAGAAGCAGGAGGAAGTGAAGCAGGCGATCGGGGATGTGCGTCTGCCGGACGACGCGCAGAAGCCCGAAGTGCTCTACTACTCCACGACGAACCAACCGATCATGTATACGACGCTGTCGGCCTCGGGGGGCATGACTCAGGAGGAACTGAGCAGCTTCGTGAAAAGCTCCGTCATCCCCGATCTGGAAGCGATCGAAGGGGTTAGCCGGGTGCAGACGGCCGGAATGAAGGACGAAGGCGTGTACATCCGGCTGGACGCGGCGAAGATGACGGAGAGGGGCATCGCCTACGAGCAGGTCGTCGGCCTGCTGCAAGCGAACAACGTGAGCATTCCGCTCGGCGAAGCGACGCTGGCGGACAATCGTCTTCCCGTCTTCGTGCAGGGCGATCTGCGCACGCTGGAGAGCTTGAAGGAATGGAATCTCCTGCCTGACGGAAGCGTGAAGCTGACGGACATCGCGCAGATCGAGCAGGGCAAGGAGCTGAGCGTCATCAGCTTGACGAACGGCAGCCCGAGCGTATCGCTGAACATCGTCAAATCGGGCGACGCGAACACCGTGGAGGTGTCCGACAAAGTCCTCAAGGTCTATGAAGAAGCGGAGAAATCCGGCCACGTGCAATCGCTGATTATATACAACCGCGCGACGGACGTGAAGGAATCGGTCAATACGCTTGCCCGCGAGGGCGCGCTCGGCGCCTTGTTCGCTTCGCTCCTCATTCTGTTCTTCCTGCGGAATTTCCGGGCGACGCTCATCGCTATCGTATCGATTCCGCTGTCCATGCTGATCGCGATGATCTGCTTGAAGACATTCACCGATGTGACGTTGAACATCATGACGCTCGGCGGATTGGCGGTAGCTACCGGCCGGGTCGTCGACGACAGCATCGTCGTCATCGAGAACATCGTGCGGCGGATCAGAGGAGAGAAGATCGGCAAGGACCTGATCCTCTCCGCAACGGCGGAAGTCGGCCGGGCGATCACCTCGTCCACGCTGACGACGGTAGCCGTATTCGCTCCGCTCGGTCTGCTGCAAGGCATGGTAGGCGGATACTTCCGGCCGTTCGCGTTGACCGTAGGCTTCGCGCTGCTCTCCTCGCTGCTGGTGGCACTGACCGTCGTTCCGCTGATGGCCTGGGTGCTGATGAGAAACGCCAAGCCGAAGGAAGCGCAGGAATCGGCGATGAGCCGCGGGTACAAGAAGGCGCTTCGCTGGTCTCTCGGCCATAAGACGATCGTGCTCGTCGTCTCCCTGCTGCTGTTCGTCGGCAGCCTGGTACCGATCTTCGCCGGCAAGGTGGGCGTCGTGCTGCTGCCTCAGTCGGATTACAAATATATGTTCGCTTCGCTCACAATGCCTAAAGGGACGACTCTGGCAACGGTGAAGACGGAAGCCGACCGCCTGGATATTGTCATTAGAGAGCATGGGGACGTGGAAAATTCGAACCTGACCGTAGGAGGCGGAATGATCAGCGGCGAGAGCGTGAATAGCGCCGATTGGTTTATCGGCCTGCGCTCCGAGGCCGATCTGGACCGCTTCTCCGAGGAGATCGGCGCGAAGGTGCAGTTGCCCGAAGGGGCGACGTTCGATCTGATCAAAGACGATATGGGCGGCGGAGGAAGAGTGGCAATCGACGTTACCGGCTCCACGATCGAATCGGTACGCGCCGCCACGGAGCAGATTACCGCCGCTGTACAGGCGCTGCCGGGAATAGCGGATGCCGCCAACAATCTGCAGGACGGAACGAAGGGCATCGCGATCGAGGTCAGGCAGCAGGACGCCTCTCGATACGGACTCTCCGCAGCCCAGGCTTCGATGCTGCTCCGCCCGTTTCTCGCGGAGTTCAAGACCGGCAGAATATTGGACGGCTCGTCGTCGCGGGATCTGTACGTTTCCCTGAACGGGGCGGAGATTGCGTCCATGCAGGATATCGGCGAATTGAAGCTGAACACCCCGATCGGCACCCAGATCCGGGTCGGTGATATCGCCGACGTCAAGGAGACGCAGCTTCCTAGCGCGCTTCAACTGAAGAACGGAGCGGAATACGCGACGGTTACGGCGAAGATTACCGACAAGAATATCAGCAAGGTCAATTCGGAGTTGGGGCAGGCGCTGGAGAAGCTGCAGCTTCCGGCCGGAGTCACGTACTCCCTCGGCGGCAGCAGCGAAGAAGTCGGTCAAATGATCAGCGACATGCTCATGGCGATGCTCGTCGCCGTAGGAATGGTCTACGTCGTGATGGTCGTCGCGTTCCGCGAAGGCCGCGCGCCGCTGGCGGTGCTGTTCTCGCTGCCGTTCGCTCTGATCGGGGGACTGTTCGGCGCTCTGGCCGGCGGGGAACCGCTGTCCGTATCGAGTATGATCGGCTTCCTGATGCTGATCGGCATCGTCGTCACGAACGCGATCGTCCTGATCGAGCGCGTCCAGCAGCAGATCGAGCACGGGCTTACGATTCGCGATGCGCTCATCGAAGCGGGAGGCACGAGGCTGCGGCCGATTCTGATGACCGCGATCGCGACGATCTGCGCACTGATTCCGCTGGCGGTCGGAATGGGCGGCGGAAGCATCATCTCGAGCGGCCTGGCGGTCGTCGTCATCGGCGGCCTGACGAGCTCGACTCTGCTCACGCTTGTCGTCGTGCCGGTCATGTACGAATTGCTGTATTTCAGCCGCTCGCGCAAGCAGCGGGTAACGACCGCTTCTACGGCGGCTGAAGCGGCTTAATACGACGGGGGTGCCGCATCGGTAAACCGAGTCGTACCCCACCATTAGCGATGGACTGATGCGAGGGCATCTATCTCCTACGCTGCTATACGATCCTGAACGGGGATTTCCAGGATCGTGTGAGGCAGTCATCGGGAGATAGGTGCTTTTTTTCATTGATAATCATGTCGCGTCCATCGGCAATCCGAGCCTCTCTATGAATGTTTGCAAGGAGGTTTGCCCATACTAAAAACTATGAAACTTAAAGCAGGACGTAGGAGGTACGGGAATGTTCAAGTGGATAAGCTGGGCTCTGCGGCTGGTCGCGACCGCTCTGCTGCTCAGCTTCCTATGCATATGGACGACGGGCTATATCGTTAACAGCTATATGGAAACGGTTCTTAAGCAGTTGAATCTGCCGCTGGAAGTACAGCCGCTCGCTCTTTCGGGCGTCTGGGGAACGCTGTGGGGAGCGGAACGCGCTCCGCAGAAGGAAGCGGCCGAATCGCCTCCGCGCGCGTCGCAGCAAGCGCAACGCGAGAGTCCGTCTTCCCCGCCGCCTTCGTCGCAGCCGTCCGTCGGCGGGAACGTCGGCGGCGGAAGCGAAGGGGACGGAGGAGAAGCGACGGACGAGGCGGTCCCCCCTCCGGAGCCGGCCGGAGCCGAGCCGGACTACGGAGAAGAGACTCCGCCGGACGAGGCGGTGCCGGTGTTTGGGGACGAATCGTCGATCGGGCAGTTGACCGACGAACAGAGACAGTCCCTATATTCTCTCGTCGTCTCGAAGCTGAACCCGGAGCAACTGCGGCAATTGTCGAATTCTCTGCAAGGCGGGCTGACGGCGGAGGAGCTGGAGGGGCTTCAGGACATGTTGAGGACGTCGTTGACGGACGAGGAGTACATGCAGATGATGAGGCTTCTGCAAGGGGCGCCGACATTGGAAGAATAGGCTTGGCTCTAGGGCTTAGAGCGCTTACAGATCACATGGCCGCGGGTGTTGTCAACCGGCGGCTATTTCCATTTTTCATAATTCTAATGCGTCCAAACGGTTGATAGAGTCCTAAGACCTATGCTAAAGTGAGGTACAAGCAATTGCCATAACCGGGAAGAAGAACACCGAAAGCAAGGGAAAAGGGGAAGATCATGGCCGATTTCAGGGGAACGGATCGGATCCGGAAAATCCTTGCCGCAGCGCGGCAAACCTTCCGCTTCGTTCGATTCGCGCACAGGAATGGAAAGACCCGTACGGAGACTAACGCTAGAGAGACTCATCCTATACGCAAATACCGCAAGCCAATCCTTATAGCATCAAGCAGCATCGCAGTCGCCATAGCGGCCGCAGTCGTAGGATTCAACTACGTGGAAGCGAACAAGGTAGACTACTACAAGGTTGTAGTCAACGGAGAAGTCGCGGGAGAGATCAGCAGCCCCGACATCGTTGAACAGTTGATCGCAGCGAAGGCGGAAGAGCTGGAGCATGCCGACACCCCCGCACAGTTGGTGCTGAATGACGATCAGGTCACCTACACGGCTGAAAGGGCTTACAAGAAGAAGACCGACGACGAGGCGACGCTGAATCGTCTCGAAGACATGCTTCAAACCCACGCCGTCGGCGTCAAAGTCGTCGTAGACGGAGAAGTGGTCGGCGTCGTTCGCGACGAAGATACCGCCAAGAAGCTGCTGCAGCGGGTGAAGAACAAGTATGTTCCCGCGAGGCTTGTAGCGAAGCAGGGCGATATGGAAGTTCGTTCGCTGTCCGTGAACGCCGCGGCGGTGCAAGAAGAAGCGGAAGCAGCGGATACGCCCAAGAGAATCGTAACTTCCGTCTCCTTCGTCGAGAAGGTCGAGACGGTCGAATCCGACATCGACCCCGTGCAGCTGTCCGATCCGGAAGAGTTGTTCAAGACGTTGACGGAAGGCGAACCGATTCCGCGGACTTATACAGTGAAGAAGGGGGATTGCATCGGCTGCATCGCGCAGAAGCTGAAAATCTCCGAAGAACTGATCTACAAGAACAATACGTGGATCAAGAACGATTTCATCAACATCGGCGACGTGCTCGATCTGTCCGAGGAGGAGCCTCCGATTCTGAACGTCAACTCGGAGGAAGAAGTGACGGAGATCGAGGTCATCGAGCCGCCGATCGAATACCAGAAGAGCGATTCAATGAAGCTCGGCCAGCAGAAAGTGCTTAAGGAAGGCACGGAGGGCAGCCAGCAGGTCACTTACCGTTTGCTGAAGCGCAACGGGGCGTTGATCGAAGAAGAGCAGATCGACCGCAAAGTGTTGAAAGAGCCGATCCCGACGATCATTCTGAAAGGAACGAAAGTCATCCGGGGCGAAGGCTCGGGCAAATTCATCTGGCCGGTCGCCGGCGCTCGCATCACGAGCTATATGGGCAAGAGATGGGGAAGAAGCCATAACGGCATCGACATCATCGGCAAGAGCAACATTATGGCCGCCGACGAAGGCGTCGTCGAATTCGCGGGCTACAAGTCCGGCGGACTTGGCAACGCGGTCATCATCAACCATCAGAATGGCTTCAAGACCGTCTACGGACATATGAAGAGCGTCAAGGTTAAGAAAGGGCAGATCGTTGAGAAGGGCGACGTCATCGGCATCATGGGCAGCACGGGGCGTTCCACCGGCACTCATCTGCACTTCGAAGTCCACCTGAACGGCAAGCTGAAAAACCCGACCAGCTACCTATAATCATCTTAAGCAGCTCCGTTTGCGGTTCAGATTCCGCGGCGGGGTTGTTTTTTTCCAAATCGAGTTCCAGACCGTGTAGAGGAGAGCCCTTAAAAAAGTCCGTCAGCCGGGTCTTGGGCTTCGTTAGTCGATGATATTCTTCTGTAGATAGAACTATAGCAGCAGATTTTCCCCGTATGCTAATGATTTGTGGTCCTTCGTCAGCCGCCATTTTAACGATCGCGCTCAACTGATTTCTCGCATCCTGAAGTTCCCATTGCAAATATAATCCCCTCCGATTCTACTAGATCATCTAGATATATTATACACACAGGGTTTGTCCGTAATCGTTATTTGCGGGAAGATCATGGCTTTGAAGAAGGAAGTCCAGAACAACTGCCAGCTGATGCATCAGCCCTGGAATAGGAAAAGCGCCGCTACCATTCGGGTATGCGGCGTTTTATTTCTTTTTGGGTGGGTAGGGTTCTTTGCGGTCTGTCCGGCTCAATAAGTAGTCTATGCTGGTTTGGTGGAGATCGGCGAGTTTGATCAACGCAGAGGTTGGCAAATCCAATTCTCCAGTCTCATACCGAGAGTAGGTGGTCTGGCTTACTTTCAACAGATCGGCTATTTCTTTCTGTGTCCAGTCTTTATCTTCTCGTAACGCTCTAATTCGTGTAAACATTTAGCATCACCCAAAGCTATCTTAGTGTATGCGAAAATTGCATATTGATTTTTATGCGTTTTTCGCATAAATTTTAAAGGGGGAAATAACCAGTTGCGGGAGGCTGGCGGAGAATGAAAAGCGTATTGAAAGATCTGTACAACGGAGACCTGTGTCCGGTAGGTCAGATCGTGTCAAAGAATACCGCCTATCGGGAAATTGGACGCAGAATCTCGGAGGAGATGGGGGCGTGGAGGAAGCGATTGACCGAGGACGAATACAAGCAACTGGAAAACCTGATTGACCTGCGCGTCCAGACCATCGAAATGGATTTGGCCGCATCGTTCGAGCATGGGTTTAAGTTAGGGGCGTCACTGATAATTGAGGTGATGTCCGATGACTGTTAAATGGGATTTCAATTGAGGTTATTGGTGATAGCTCCTTCGGTTGTGTCTACGAACCAGCGCGCGTGATATACTAATGTTGAAGGAGTGATTGCAGATGAACGAACTGCTTGACCCCCGAAATGACTTTTTGTTCAAACGCATCTTCGGCAGCGAAGAAAATCGGGATGTTCTGCTCGAATTTCTGAATAAAACCTTCTTGGAAGCCGACAGACCGCCTTTGACGGAAATCATTCTGCTGAATCCTTATACGGAAAAGGACGCTCCTCGAGACAAACAGTCCATATTAGATATTCGGGGCAAAACGGCAGACGGAGAGCTTATTAATGTTGAGATGCAGCTTTTAACAAGTACGATACCGAAAAGCGGACAATGTTCTACTGGAGCAAGTTATACAGTGGACAGCTTCAAGAGGGCCAGTCTTATAAAAAATTAAAGAAATGCGTAACCATAAATATTCTGAATTATTCGTTTTTACCGAATCGCCAGTATCATAACGTGTTTCATTTGCGGGAAGATCGGAGCGGCATTCCGCTTATAGATGATATAGAGCTGCATTTTCTTGAATTGCCCAAGCTTGACAATCATGCTGCTCCTGTGGAGAGTGGTGGGTTGGTCAACTGGTTGTTCTTCTTGAAGGGGATCGATAAATCCAACTGGGAGGTGCTGACGATGAATGAGCCCGTATTGAAAAAAGCGATGACTACGCTGGAGTTCCTTAGTCAGGATGCCGAAGCCCGTCGATTGTACGAAGACAGGCAGAAATATCTGCACGATGAAGCCTCTATGATTGAGGGGGCGTTAGCTGAGGGCGAAGCTCGTGGCGAGAAAAAGAAGGCTATCGAGATGACTAAAGAGCTACTTAAGCGCGGAGTGGATATCTCCATTATAGTGGAAGCGTCCGGATTGTCAGAGGCCGAGATCATGGCGCTGAAGAAGGAAAACTAGAATAATTGCCGATTGAAGGATCAGCCCTGAAATAGAAAAAGCGCCGCTGCCATTCGGGTATGCGGCGTTTTACTTCTTTTTGGGCGGGTAGGGTTCTTTGCGGTCTGTTCGGTTCAACAAGTAGTCTGTGCTGGTTTGGTGGAGATCGGCGAGTTTGATCAAAATTGGAATAGGTATGTTTGCTTCTCCTCGTTCATAGTTGCTATATATCCGTTGACTGCAGTTGAGAATTGCTGCTACTTCCGTCTGCGTCATGTCTTTGTCTTCTCTCAGGCTTCGAATTCTCTCGAATATCACCAATAGCTCACCTCAAGGCAAGTATATTTTAGCGAGACCTGCGCGTCCAGGCGATTTGGCCGCGTCGTTCGAGCACGGGTTCAAACTCGGAGCTTCTCGGACAAACTAAAGGAGCGGCCCCCCTATCCAGAGTGGGCCGCTCCATCGACGTGAGTATTTAATTGATAATTAAATCATACGGAATACTTTTTCTAAAATCAATCATTATAGAGCATGCGTCCACTTAAACAACCAAATGAGCTCTCAGGTGGAATTGCCGAATGCACTTCTATATACTTTTGTAGGAGTACATCATTCGGATATGAGGGATAGAAATGAAAAGTATTGCAGTGTTTTGCGGCTCCAGTATGGGGGCTTTGCCTTCCTATAGGGAAGGTGCGGTTGAACTGGGAAAGGAACTGGTCCGGCAGGGAATTACGCTCGTCTACGGAGGGGCAAAGGTGGGCATTATGGGGACGGTCGCGGATGCCGTGCTGGAAGCGGGAGGCAAGGCTATCGGGGTGCTTCCCAAGATGCTGCAAGACAGGGAGATCGCCCACCGCGGCTTGACGGAGCTTATCATTGTGAACTCCATGCACGAAAGAAAAACGAAAATGTCCGATCTGGCGGACGGTTTTATCGCTTTGCCTGGCGGTCCGGGAACGATGGAGGAGTTTTTCGAGGTTTTTACTTGGGGACAGTTGGGGCTCCACGGAAAGCCTTGCGGCATTTTGAACGTCGATGGGTACTTCGATTTGTTGCTGGCGTTTTTCGGACATATGAACGAGCAGCAATTTCTGCAGGACAAATACGCTTCCATGGTTCTCTCCGATTCCAGTCCGGCGGGCCTGCTGGACAAGTTCCGCACGTACGAACCGCCTTCCGTGAAAACGTACATTAAAGAAGGACAAACCTAAGAGTATAAATAAGAATAAATAAGAACGGTCCGTGCAAGCCCAACAGCTTCATGGGCCATTTTTATCCCTTTCAAAATACCCTTAAATTCATTACGGCAGGTGAGGGCGCGCTTTGGAAATGGGGATGTACATACGCCATTGGGGTCTTGCCCGCATTATGTTAAGATAGAAGGATAGGATTAGCTTCCGAGAACAGGGAGGCGTTGCAGGCTATGTTGGGTAAAATTTTGGTCGTCGACGATGAACGGCCGATTGCGGATATTTTAAAGTTTAATTTGGAGAAGGAAGGCTACGAGGTCGTATGTGCCTTCGACGGAGAAGCGGCGGTTCGGCTGGCGTTCGAGGAGGAGCCGGATCTGATCCTGCTCGATCTGATGCTGCCGATCAAGGACGGCATGGACGTGTGCCGGGAAGTGCGGACGAGACTGTCCACTCCGATCATCATGCTGACGGCCAAGGACAACGAGATCGACAAGGTGCTCGGCTTGGAGCTCGGCGCCGACGATTACGTGACGAAGCCGTTCGGAACGCGGGAGCTGCTCGCGAGGGTGAAAGCCCACTTGCGCCGGCAGCGCAAGGTGGAGACGCCCCGGTCGGACGAAGAAGCGCAGCAGGAAGCCGAGCGTCAGGGCATCCGGCTGTTCAATTTGTTTATCGATACGGATATGTATGTCGTCTATAAGAACAATCAGCCTCTCGATCTGACGCATCGGGAATTTGAGCTGGTGCATTACTTGGCGAAAAACAGCGGCAAGGTCATGACGCGTGAGCATCTGCTTCAGGCCGTGTGGGGCTTCGAATATTTCGGCGATGTGCGCACGGTGGACGTGACGATTCGCCGTCTTCGGGAGAAGCTCGAGGACGATCCGAGCCGCCCTGAGATCATTCTGACCCGGCGCGGGCTGGGCTACTTGGTGCGCAATCCGAAGATGGCGGGCGGTTATTACGGATGAGAGGCGTTCGGTTGTTCCGCAGCATTCAGATTAAGCTGATTATGATGGTGCTGCTGCTCATTCTGATCGCGGTTCAACTGATCGGGGTGTACTTCATCAGCACGATGAAAACTTCGCTGATCAACTCGTTCTCCGGCAACCTGAACGATCAGGCGAATTTGTTGACGACGATGCTCTCCTCTTCGAATTCGAACAGCGAAGCGAGCCTGCAGGCGGGAGCGGAGGGGACGCTGAGCGATCTGGTCAGCAACTTCTTCACCAACAGCGGGGCCGAGGTGCAGGTGCTGGACGCCGGCGGCAAGGTGCTGGCCACTTCGAACAACACTCAATCCTATATCGGGAGAAAAAATACATCCCTGCTTGTCAGCCGGGCGCTTCAGGGCGTCCGGGACAACGAGGAAGAGATCATCGACGAGAATAACGTCCGCAACAAGGTCATCGCCAAGCCGATTTTCAGCGGTGATAAAATCGTCGGAGCGGTCTATATCGTCGCTTCGATGAATGACCTGTACCAGACGATGGAAAATATTAATCGTATCTTCGTCTCGGCGACGCTGATTGCGCTCGGATTGACGGCAGTGCTGGGCGTACTGCTGGCGGGAACGATTACGTCGCCGATCAAGGCGCTGACCCGCCAAGCGGGAGCGGTGGCGGAAGGGCGGTTCAACGAGCGGGTGCCGGTGTTCGGGAGAGACGAGATCGGCCAGCTCAGCGTCGCCTTTAACGAGATGACCGACCGGCTGAGCGACGCGCTGGCGGTAAACGAGGAAGAGAAAGAGAAGCTGGCTTCGATTCTCTCCAACATGAGCGACGGCGTGCTTGCCACCGATGAAGTGGGCAGCGTTATCGTCACCAACCGTCGGGCGCGGGCGATGCTCGGTCTGCGGGAGCCGCGGGACGGGACTACGCTGTCCGAGGCGCTCGGCATCGCGAAAGAACCGATCGCAGAGACGCTGCAGGGCAGGGAATCGTCCATGCTGCTGCACCGCGAGACGGACGACGGGACGGAAGACCAGATCTACCGGGTGACGCTGACGCCGATCCGGCGGAGGGACAGAGGGGTAGCCGGAGCAATTGCGGTGCTCCAGGACGTTACGGAGGCGGAGAAGCTCGAGCAGTCGCGGCGGGAGTTCGTCGCGAATGTCTCCCACGAGCTGAGAACGCCGCTGACGACGATCAAGAGCTATGCGGAAGCGCTGGACGACGGGGCTCTGGACGAGCCGCCGCTGGCCGATCGGTTCGTCGGCGTTATTCGCAGCGAGACCGAGCGGATGATCCGACTCGTTACCGACTTGCTGCATCTGTCCCGGTTCGATTCCCGCCGCAACCAACTGCTGCGCCAGCACGTCGATCTGCTCGAGATGCTCGAGGAGGTCGTCGACCGGTTCTCTTTTCAACTCCGTCAGAAAGCCATCACCGTATCGGTGAAGGTAGAGGAGACGCACAAGGCGGCCCTGTTGGACCGCGATGGCATCGACCAAGTGTTGGACAATCTCGTCTCGAACGCGATCAAATATACGTTGGACGGCGGCTCGATCGATATTACGGCCAGAACGAACGAAATGGGACAGCTGGCCATCGCGATCAAGGATACCGGAATCGGCATTCCGAAGAAGGATCTCCCTCGGATTTTCGAGAGGTTCTACCGCGTCGACAAGGCGCGTTCGCGCAATATGGGCGGCACGGGGCTGGGGTTGTCGATTGCCCGGGAAATCGTGCGCGCGCACGGCGGCTCAATGACGATCGACTCCGAGATGAACGTCGGTACCGTCGTGACGGTGCTGCTGCCGATCGTGCCGGAAGGAAGTGAGAGCGCATGATCGAGAAGGGCAAATCCGTGCTGCTGTTTCTGCTCGTCGTCATGAGCCTTTACCAGAGCTATCTGCTGGCTTACAGCAAGCCCTTCATGGAGGCGAAGGTGAAGACCGAGTTGAATTACGTGAAGACGGAGCCTCTCGGCACGGAGCTGGAGGTCAGAGACCTGATCTTCCCCGAACAGCTTGTCGTTCATCTGGGGGAAGACAGACACACGGTGTTCTACCCGAGCACCGTTCCGTATTACAATCTGATTCTGGAGAAGCTGCGCAGCCGCGAGTTCAAGAGCTTGCAGCGGGACTCCGTGAACGCGGTCGATTGGGATCAGATTGCCCGGGAAAACCAGGGCGTCGAGCTGCGGTTCGGGCGCGCGATTCCGTTCGAATTGCTGCAGCGGGTGTTCAGGATCGACGGAGACTTCCTGTTCTCCCGGGATTCGATCGACCGAATCTGGGTTTACACGAGCAAGCTCCGGGACGAAGTGAGGACGTACTTCTTCAGCTCGGACGGTCGCAACGTGTACGAAGCGCAGAAAGCGGATTTGACCGTGGGCGACGTCGAAGGCTATGTCGGTTTCGGGCAGTACTGGGACCCCTACGTCATCTATGGAGAAGAGATTTACATTCCGGAGAAGCCAATCTCCCGAATGCTGGCCATGGATGTGCCATACGATCGCTATACCGCGGAGCAAATGCAGGATAATCTGTTCTTCGACGCCAGCAGCGTTCGGGCGATTCCGAGCGGTACGTTCTACAATGATGCCAAACGGGCAATGAAGATCGAGCAGAGCGGCACCTGGCTCTCCTACACGGATCCGGTCGCTCCGACCGAAGGAGCCGACGAGCTCGTCGAGAACTTGATCGCCGCGGTCGGCTTCGTTAACCAGCACGGCGGCTGGAACTCCAAGCATGCGCTGGTTCAGGGGACTGACCCGGTCAAAGACAACGCAAATATCCGGTTTCAGCAATATTATCGGGACGTTCCCGTCGTATCGGGGCCGGCGATGAATTTCGGCTATATGCAGATGACGCTGCAGCGGGGGCAGGTCACCTCGTACGCCCGTTCGCTGGTTCTGCTCGATCAGGAAGTGTCTAATAAGAAGATCAGGACGCTGCCCGCCGGCAGCGAGCTGCGCTCGATCCTGAAGAGCAGGGAGTCTGTCGGAGGGAAGATTGAAGCGGTATTCCCGGCCTTCCGCCCGGAAATGTTGGAGGATAAGGTCGTCCTCGTTCCGGTATGGGCCGTTCGATTGGCCGGCGGAGAAGTGGCGATCGCGGCGGATTCGACTGCGGCCGCGGCGACGAAGGACAAATAAACCGCGACAAGGCGAGGAAGGAGGAGAGAGGGATGGACTGGAGACGGGCTAAGAGCGTGTTGATCGTATCTTTTCTGTTACTCAATATCCTACTGGGTTATCAGCTGTGGATCGAATGGCGCGAGAGGCTGAACACGACGGTCAACTGGACGTCCCTTCCTCCGGAGACGATTCAGTTTATGCGGGAAAACAATATTCAAGTGGACGACAACGCCAAAATCCCGACCGAGACTCCGAACATGCGCGAAATCAGCTATACGTTCAAGCAGCGATCGGAACAAGGCATTTCCAAGCGCAAGGAGATCGTATCCCCTCCGGAGACGCGCATCGTATTCGGCGAAGAGCTGTTTAAGGTATTGGGAGGAGTTATTCCGGAACTCGACAAGTACGCGCTCGACCAGCCCGGGAGCCGGGAGGGCTCCTACTTCGTCTTTAACCGGATGGAGGGCGGCTGGCCGATGTTCGACATCCACCTTACTTTGTTCTACAGCGAGCAGAGAATACGCGCGTATACGCAGGACTTGATCGAGATCAAGCCGCTTGCCGGGGCCAAGGATCAGCAGGTGCTTCCGGCTGCCAAGGCTCTGGCCAAGGTGATCGAGAGAAACTTGCCGTCGGGGTCGGTGATCAAGGAAGTCCGGCTCGGCTATCACGGGGAAATCTTCGACGAGTTGGAAGAGCAAGTTTCGACGCCGTCTTGGAGGGTTTTGCTGGAAAATGGCGAAGAAGTGTATTATGTGAACGCGATCAGCGCCGAAGTTACGGTGGAGAAAAGCGACGCGCCGGCCAATCCGTAGACGAACGAACCGAGGAGAAACGGCGTCAAGCCGGGGAGAGGAACAGAAAGCGATTATGGGACTTCGATTCACGGTGCTAGCCAGCGGGTCGACAGGCAATGCGACCGTCGTGTCCTCGGATGCGGCGAACGTGTTGGTCGATGTCGGACTTAGCGGCAAGAAAATAGAAGAGTTGATGAGAGATAGAGAGTTTTCCGGCCAGGAGCTCGACGCGATCTTCGTGACGCACGAGCATTCCGACCATATCAGAGGCTTGGGGGCTTTCGCGCGCAAGCATAAGCTTCCGATCTACGCCAATGAGAAAACCTGGGGAGCGATGAAGAAGTCGGTGGGCGACATTCCCGAAGAGAACCGGAGAATTCTCCCGACCGACAGTGTCATGGAGATCGCCGATTTGCGGATCGAATCCTACGCCATCTCCCACGATGCGGCCGAGCCGGTCGGATACTGCTTCCAGGCTGGCGGAGCAAAGCTGAGCCTGGCGACGGATCTCGGCTACGTGAGCGACAAGGTGATGAGGCAGCTGCAGGATTCGGACGTTATGGTGCTCGAATCGAACCATGACGTCAACATGCTCCGCATGGGCCGGTATCCGTGGAATACGAAACGGCGCATTCTCGGAGACATGGGCCACCTCTCCAACGAGGCGGCCGGCGAGGCGCTGTGCAGTCTATTGACCGGGAGGCTGAAGAGGGTCTATCTGGCGCATCTCAGCCAGGAGCACAACTTGATGGATTTAGCCAAACTGACCGTGAATACAGTATTAGAGAACAACGGATTTTTCTATCATAAGCATGAGTTCGCGCTTTGCGATACATACTACGATCACCCTACGCCATGGGATATCGTAGGATGAGTGCAGAGTTACAATAGAAGCTGCCGGTTCAGCTCAGCCTCCATCTCGGAAGCTTTCTGCCGAATCTCCTCCGGCGTCAGAATGCCTTTGTCGACCAGAAGCTCAATTAGCGTGCTGAGAGCAAGAAGCTGCTTGTAGTTGTCGTGTTTCATCTCGGACACTTGCGAGGCAAGATCGAGGAAACGCCAGCCGAATTCCGCAGTTTTCATTGGATATCCTTCCTTTCTTTACATGTGAAAGATGAGGGGAAATCACTTGCTTGTCCTCATGGATTCTATTACTATTCTAGTCAAAACCTCAAGAAACATTCCTATTAAAATCAGGTTTTGCATGATTAGATCGGCCGCGATTAGCTAGAATAGATAAGAGAGAGTTTGCAGCGGAGAGAGGGAGCGGACAGCTTCCCGAGAGAAGGACGGTGCATGGCCATGAGTTTGTTCAATGATGATTTCTATTCTACGCGAGTCAGGCGGCGCTCGCGGTATTGGCCGCGCTCCGGTTCGAGACCGGGAAGATTCCGTCCCGGATCGACGCTGAGGATCGCCCTGATCTCTTCGCTGACCAGCTCCGTCTTCGTAGCCGCGCTGTTCCTGGCATTCGGAAGCGGCGGGGGGAGCCCCGGTTCGGAAGCAAGGCCGGCGATCGTGGATGGGCAGTCGTACGTCGAGACCTCGGAGAGGATTATTTCCGCTTCCGAGAAAGTGAGACCGGCCGTCGTCAGCATCATCAACTTGACGACCCAGGCGCTGGAGCTTCAGGAGGCCGGGGACTTCGAAGAAGGCGAGCTGCCGTACAATACGAGCATGGGCTCGGGCGTTATTTTCCAGAAGAAGAACGACAAAGCCTACATCATTACGAATGCGCACGTCATTCAAGACGCGGGCGAGATTCAAGCCTTAATGGTTAACGGAGACCGGAAAAAAGCGAAAATCGTCGGGAAGGACATCATTACAGATCTGGCGGTGCTGGAAGTGAGTGCGGACGGGATCGATGCGGTCGTGGAGCTGGGTCATTCGGATAAGCTTCGGGTCGGGGAGATGGTCATCGCAATCGGCAATCCGCTCGGCTTCGGGGATTCTCTCACGCAGGGAATCGTCTCTTCGACAAAACGGATCATTCCGGTGTCGATCAACCAGGACGGCAATTACGATTGGGAGCAGGAAGTTATCCAGACGGATGCCGCGATTAATCAAGGCAACAGCGGCGGAGCTTTGGTCGACTTAAACGGCAGGCTGGTCGGGATCAACAGTATGAAAGTGGCGGACAAAGGAGTCGAAGGCATCGGCTTCGCGATTCCGATCGATCAGGCTATTCCCGTGCTGAACGCTCTGATGGATAAAGGCAAAGTGTCGCGACCTTACATGGGCGTATACACGATGAATCTAGGCCTATATTTGGACGGTCTGGCGATGAGAGGCTTGGACGATCCGGAAGAGGAAGAGTGGCCGGAGGATGCGGATGAAACGGACGGCGAGGCGCTCGAGTCCACCGAACCGGTCGTTCCGGACGGAGTGAAAAAGGGCGTAATCGTACTGGAATCTGTAGGTCCGTCGCTTGACGCGGGATTGAAGTTCAACGATATTATCGTGTCACTGGACGGCACGGCGATCGGAAGCACACTGGATCTTCGCAAATACTTGTATAACTCGAAGAAAATCGGGGAATCGATGAAAGTAACCTATTATCGGGACGGCAAGAAGCAGACGCTGGACGTGAAGCTTGCGGAGAAAGCGAATGAGCAAGAATAGCGCCGACGGGAATACGAAGCAGATGTTGCAGACTGGAAGGGATTAACGGAATGTATTGCGTATGCCGCGAGCACGTGGAATTGGCGATCGATAAATTCGTGGACGAATACGAGGACGCGCCGGATCTGGTGAATTTGCAGACGACGACGTTCTCGGCTTGGACTCCGCCCCAGCATTGCGAGTGGTGCGGCAATCCGGCGGAAATTTTAATCGTATAGCTTCCCGCCCGGCTTCGGCCTTCACGGCCGGGTCGAAGAGACGCTTCTGCTGTTTATTGGCAGGGGCGTTTTTTTTGATGTATGTAAACGGCGTGCTTGGTCAGGAGGCGCTTTTTCGTTCGCGCAGCATCCCGTACTCGTTCAACGTGTAGATCGTCGTGCAAGCGCCGAGGATCAGCTTGCTGAGCGCATCTATCGGATTGTGGCCGTTGTTGTTGCGGAAACGGTACTCGTAATAATAGTAAAGTCGATTCCAATTGGACACGCGTTTGCCGTAATACTTGCGAATGAAGGAGCGGGCCTTCCTGTACATCATCAGCATGGCTCGCCTTACGATCGGCTGCTGGGTCGAGCGCTTCTCGCGCACCCAGAAATCGAGCATCGGCGTACCCTCCGACTTGTGCATGGCAAGCCGGACCTTGCGCAGCAATCTATCGGCCGTGCGCTGTTGGATTCGCAGCGTCTGGGCAAGCTTGCGCGCGGAGCAGCGCTGGCCCGAGGCAACCCAATAAAGGGCAACCATCCAATAGCGCAGAGGCAGCTTCGTGCGGTGCATCAATGTATTGGACGTAATGGAGGTTTGCGTCTTGCAGTTGGCGCATTCGTACACGTTCCGTGTCCTGATCAAGCAGTACCGCATTTCTCCGCACTTGGTACAAATAAAACCACGCGGCCAACGTGCGGCGAATAAATAATCCCGACAGGACTGCTCGTCCGGAAACAGTGCCATAAACCTGCGAATGGACGCCATCGAATCTCTCCTCCACACTGATATAGAACATTTGTTCTCTTTTCCATCATACCAAACGTTTGTTCTCATTTCAACTCAAATTTGCGAATAAATAGATATTTTCACGATTTTTCCTGTCCGCGGGAACGCCGTTGTATCTCAAAATCGGCTTACCTGAGTGAATGCAGATGGGGGATGCGGTGTTTCGCTGGATGACGGCGACCGGTCGACCACATGATCGGAGGGGCGATGGGGATTATCGTAGGGTGGCTACAGACACCGAAGCAGCATAAATTTCGTGGAGCGGCGATAGGCACGAATGAAGTAAAGATTTCGTGGAGAGCGAAAATAGGTACAGATGAGGCGAAGATTCCTTAGAGCAGCTACAGGCATGAATGAGGTGACGATTCTGTAGAGCGGCGATAAGCATGAATGGGGAGTAGGACGGACTTGAAAACGGCTCAAAGCGGGGGCGGTGCGGCAGCTAGAAAAGGGATCTGCAGATGACTCAGGTAGGTTGAAATTGAGATATACGGACGAATGTGGTCAGTAAAAATATGGAAGAAAATAAGGGGGAGGAGCTAGAGAGAAAAGATAAGAGTGGGGAACGGGAATTCAAACGGAGGATATGCCAACGATTAAGGCAAGACATAAACAGTATTGATAATCGTTCTCAATGTGATAAACTGATCACGAAATCGTATTAGCGAAACAACCGTCTGCGGGAGGTACGAAAATGAATTTGCACAGTCATGTAATGGCGTGGAATTATGCGGCTCTCCAGTTGAATAGCGTCGGGAAGTTTGTTGTGCGTCCGAGGGAAAAAATGAGCGGGTATCGGCTGCCGGCGGGGGCGTTTCTGTACGTCTCTTGCGGCAGGGCGAAGGTAAGGATCGGCGATGCGGAGTTCGAAGCGGACAGGGATTTCGTCTGTCATGCCGGCCAGGACTCCATTCTTCATATTACGCAGGCCTCGCAAATTTTCGAATATTATCTGATCGGATATCAGGCGATTGGCGCCGATCCGTGCAGCGGTCAACCGTCTCCGTTGCGCTGGCCCGGGGATCCGTTCAAGGAGCAGTACGGATTTATGCCGCGCACCCCGATACCGCTGCGCCAGAAGGTCGAGCAGATGCACAGGCAATGGCAGCGAGCGGGGACGCTGGAGCAGTTTCACGCAAAAGCGCTGTTTCATCAATTCGTGTACGAGGTGCTTGGGGAGCTGTTGGAGGCGGGAAGGGGGGCAGAGACGGCGGATCTCGTAAACCTGGCCGTTCGGCATATCGGCGCCCACTACGCCGAGCCGCTGACGCTGGAGTCTCTCGCTTCGACGCTGAACTGCACGGGCAGGCAGCTGCAGCGGCTGTTCAAGGCCAAGCTGCTGATCGGACCGATCGAATACTTGATTCAGCTTCGAATGGATAAAGCGAAGGCGCTGCTCCGGCAGACGGACGTCCCGCTTAAGCAGATCGCGGAGGCGGTTGGCTACGAGGACGGCTACCACTTCAGCCGCATGTTCAAGAAGCATGCGGGCGTATCTCCCGGCCTGTACAGAGAGCAGGACCGATCTGCGGCGGGAGAGCGTCGTCGCCATTTCCCATCCCGCCCGTCGCGAAACGCCATTGCTGCCCCGGAGCCGCAGGGCTATAGTAATTTTGGAAGCAGCTTAGGCAAGCATCGGGTGATTCCGCACTTAAGAGGAGAATTGGTTCTGACGCGCAAGCCGTTAAGAATCGCCGTTCTCGACTATCAATATATCGATCATTTGGCGGCGCTTGGCGAGGTTCCTGTTGGCAGCGTCATCGGCACAAGCGATAACTCCGCTTTTCCCGCCTATCTGGCGGATCGGCTGGGTGACGTTAAAGTGCTCGGCACGAAGGAGATGCCCGATCTCGAAGCGATTATCGCATCCAAGCCGGACTTGATCGTCTGTACGATGTTCCAGGAGGAGCTGTACGACAGGCTGTCCATGATCGCGCCGACGCTCATGTTCGATCGGAATGAGGATTGGCGCTTCACGCTGCTGAAGATCGGCAGAATCGTCGGCAAGACGAGAGAGGCGAGACGGCTGATCGACCGGTACCGGAAAAAGCTCGAGAAGCTGCAAGCGGCGCTGGCCACCCATCTGGCAGGCAAGACGGTTGCCCTGGTGCGACCGCGCGACCGAATTATTCGCTTGCACACGACGGCGCATCGCACGGCGGAGTTGCTGTATCGAGACTTGGGCTTGACCGCGCCGGGAATGACCGTCGGAGCAGGAAATACGAGCCTCCCGATCCCGCTGGAGACACTGCCGAATTTGCACGCGGACCATCTGTTCGTGCTTGAGGACGATTCGAATCTGCAGTTGGCGGAAGAATTTCGAAGCACGCCGACCTGGCGGGAGCTGGATGCAGTGCGGGGGAATCGGGTGTACACCGCGAATACGACGCTGTGGGTCGGCTACTACGGGCCGATCGCCATTGGCCGGGTTCTGGACGAGGTCGCCGAGGCATTGCTCAGACCGGCCACATAATTGAATACGAAGACAACAGGAAGGGGGCGACAACGGATAATAACGACGCCTCCTTTTTTTGTATGAACCGACGGATGCGAGGGGGAGAGCATGGGAGAAGCCAAAGTAAGGTTGATCATCGATTCCGCACCGCGGGACGGCTCGAATCTGGGGAAGCTGATCGAACTGCACCGCATGGTGGTGGAACAGACGATGCGTCTCAACATCAACGAGTACGTCAGAATCACTTGGGAGCTGGACGGGGCGGAAAGCCGGGAAGCGCCGCCGGGAGAGGCGGGAGGATTGCTGCGAAATCAGGGCGGGGCGGGAGATTTGCAGCGGAATCATAGCGATCCGATGAGCGTGCTTAGCGGCCGACAGATGCAGATTGCGGACATGCTGTGCGCGCACTATTCGATCAAGAGGATTTCAAGCGAGCTGTTCGTCAGCGTCAACACGGTCAAGAAGCATATTCAGAACATGAAGAGGGCGTTGAGGGTCGAGTCGTCCGGGGCCGATTTTATTTATTTGCTAAATCGATTGATGCAAGGGGGAACGTTGACGGAAACAGAGCTTACTCCAAATGAATAGTCCATATTATCCGATCGGAGAATTTACGGAATCCGTCCGCGTTGCTAATCTATATTTAGGCATATTGATAATGATTATCATTATCAAAATAAAGAGGCGATTTCCGGAGAGCGATGGGGAAGCCCCGGATAATCGCGAGCATGCCTGAGGAGGATGGGAGAACGTGAAAGGAACCGTAACAGAGAAGTCGAGGAACGATCGCTATCTCGAAAGCCAGGCCGCACGGGAATCCAACGCCAGATCTTACCCCAGGAGAATTCCGATCGCCATTCAGGAAGCGGAGGGAGTTTACGTTAAAGACATGGACGGCAGGACGTATTACGACTGTCTTGCCGGAGCCGGGACGCTGGCGCTCGGCCACAATCATCCCGTCGTTCTGGAAGCGGTGCGGGCGATGCTCGATCAGAAGCGGCCTATGCATACGCTGGACCTGACGACCCCGGTCAAGGAGGCTTTCGTCGACGAATTGTTCGCGAGCCTGCCGGAGGAGTTCGCCAAGGATGCGCGCATCCAGTTCTGCGGGCCGACGGGAGGGGACGCCGTCGAGGCGGCGATCAAGCTCGTCAAGACGGCGACCGGAAGGCGGAGCATCCTCTCTTTTCAAGGAGGGTATCACGGCTCCACGCACGCGGCGATGAGTCTGAGCGGAACGCTCGGACAGAAGGAGAACGTGCAGGGACTTATTCCCGACGTTCATTTTCTTCCGTACCCGTACTCCTACCGCTGTCCGTTCGGTGTCGGCGGAGAGGAGACGCATCGGATTTCCAGCCGATACGTCGAGCAGCTGTTGAGAGATCCCGAGAGCGGCATCGTGCCGCCTTGCGGAATGATTTTCGAAGCGGTGCAGGGAGAGGGAGGATCGATCCCCGCGCCGGCGGAGTGGATTCGGGAGATGCGGCGGATTACACAGGAGCGGGACATTCCGCTGCTCATCGACGAAGTGCAGACCGGGTTCGGCCGTACCGGCAAAATGTTCGCTTTCGAGCATGCCGGAATCATCCCGGACGTGCTGATTCTGTCCAAGGCGATCGGCGGAAGCCTGCCGCTGTCGGTCGTCATCTATCGCAGCAAGTTCGACGTCTGGAAGCCGGCGGCGCATATCGGGACGTTCCGCGGCAACCAGTTGGCCATGGCGGCGGGGCTGGCGACACTGAGATACATTAAGGCGAATGATCTTCCGGGGCATGCGGAGCGAATGGGCGCTCGTCTGAGAGAGCGCCTGGAGGAGCTGCAAAGCCGCGTCGCCCAGATCGGCGACGTGCGCGGCCGGGGCCTGATGCTCGGCGTAGAGATCGTCGATGCCGGGAAAGAAGCGGATAGGCTGGGGCACAGCCCGGCGAATCCGCAACTGGCCAGCCGCATTCAGCGGGAGTGCTTGCGGCGGGGACTTATTCTGGAGGTCGGCGGGCGCCATTCCGCCGTTATGCGTTTTCTGCCTCCGTTGATCGTAACGGAGACGGACATCGACGAGATCGCCCGCATTTTCTGCGAGGCCGTACACGCGGCTTGCGCGGCGGAGTGAGCCGGAGAGGAGGCGGGGAAAATGCTGCAGACGGAGCAAAGGAAGCTGACGGGGAAGGCGTCGCATACGGAACAGAGAAAGCCGTCGGGAAAGGTACCGCATACGGAACAGAGAAAGTCATCGGAGAAGGTGCTGCGGACGGCGCAGATCACCTCCGCAAGCGCGGAGGAGCTGGCGCAGCGCGCGACTGTGAGGGCTCTGCTGAATTGCTATTTTCGAGAGAATGGAATCGCCGACCCCAGGATGAAAAAGCGGGAAAAAATGGGGCCGTCGGAGCCGGGAGATACGTTCGAGGTTTCTCTGGACTCGGACGGCGAGGCAATAACGGTCGAAGGGACGCTCGTATACGCCTCCCGAATCGGGCAGCACGATTACGAGGCCGGGTTCGAGGAGATACGTCAGGACGGCTCGCGCCGCGTGCTAAGCTGCGAGAGACTGATCGCGCTGCTGCTTGAGGATGCGAGCCGGACCGTTCCACTGGAGCGTCGGGCGACCCATCTTGCCGCGGTCAGGGAACGCGCCGAGAGCAGCTTGCGGAACATGAGTCGCTACATGGATCGGGCACGACAGCGGGAGGGCGGGGCGGATGTGCCGCTCGATTTTATCCAGTCGGAGCAGTCGCTCCTCTTCGGCCACCCGTTCCATCCTTATCCGAAAAGCTCGGAGGGCTTCGCCGAAGACGAGCTTGAGCGATACAGCCCCGAGCTGGGGGCATCGTTCCAGCTCGGCTATGCGGCCGTTCACCGACGCTATGTCAGCGAGGAGTGGGCAGGGGAGGAGAGGCAAGCGCCTCCGGCCGACGCAGTTAGGCGAGCCAGGGAGAGACTGGGCAGCAAGGCGGACGAATATGCGCTGCTTCCGATGCATCCGTGGCAGCTTGCCTTTCTCCAGCGGCAGCCGGAACTTCAGGGGCTGATCGGCCGCTCCGAGATCGTCGACTTGGGCCCGGCAGGTCCGGTCGTCTATCCGACCTCGTCGGTAAGAACGGTATGGAGCCCGGATACGGGAGACGGCTATAAGCTGCCGCTGCACGTGAGGATTACCAATCTCGTGCGGGACAATACGCCCGAGCAGGCGAGGAGAACGCTCGACGCGGCCAAGATCGTGCGGCGGCTTGACGGCGATTCGGCCGAAGAAGGGTTCGTCATACTGGCGGAGATCGGCTGCAGCCAGGTCTCTTTTGGGACGGGAGAGGCTGCGGAGTGGTCCCCATGCTTCACGGTGATTCACAGACCGCTGCGTCTGCCGAGAGAGACGACGTTCGTGCTGGCCTCCTTGCTGGAGTCGTATCCCGGAGAGACCGAGCCGAAGCTGGTCGGAGCCATCTTGGACGGTTCGGGGGGAACGCTTCCCGACTGGTCCGAGTGGCTGGAACGCTATCTGAGCCTGTCTCTGCTTCCGCTTCTTCGCCTTGCGGCGGAACAGGGCGTCGGCTTCGAAGCCCATCTGCAAAACTCGCTGCTGACCTTGAATAACGGCTGGCCAGACCGTTTCTACGTTCGCGATCTCGAAGGGGTCAGCGTCGACCGCCGGAAGGCCGCGGAAGCGGGCTGGATCGGAAGCCTGGTGGAGGAGAGCAGTCCGGTGCTGTACGAGGAAGACGTAGTCTGGCACCGCACGAAATACTATTTTATCGTCAATCATCTCGGCTCGCTTATTCATGCGATTGCCGCCTATGCCGGAGAGGATGAGCGTCGCTGCTGGGGGGGCGTTAACCGCTTGCTCCGCAGGGAGCGGCGGCAATCGTCGGGCAGGATGAGCGAGCTGATCGATGATTTGCTTGGCGGCGACACCCTTCCGGCCAAAGCCAATCTGAAGAGCTGCATGGCCGGCCGTGGAGAAACGCCGCTATTCGTACCTATTCCAAACCCGATCAAGGGAGACGCGCATACATGATTGAAAAGTCGGCATTCACCCCCGCGGAAGCGGAAGTTCTCTCGCAAAGTTTCGGCATGCTCACCGGCAGTCCGCCGGATTCGTCCGAACGCATTCCCTGTCTCGATCTGCTGGACGAGGCTCGATGCGCGGCTTATCTGGACCGACTGGCGGAGACGCTGCCGTCTCCTTCCCGCCTGATCGCGGCCTCGCAGTTTGCGAAGAGGTATGCTTTCGTCGCGGCGGTTCCAGCGCTGTATGCCATGACGGCGTACGGCAAGGGGGTGGATCTGGCGATCGGAAGCTGTTCACTGGACGCGTCGCCGTCCCGGATCGGGCAAATCAGGCTGCTGTCGTCGGACATCTCGGTCACGACTCCGAGGGCGGGGATGCGCGAGCAATGGCGCGAGGAATTAATAGCGAGGCTGTTCGCCGAACATATCGCGAGAATATGGAGGACGGTATCGAAGGTCGCGAACATCCCTCTGCCTATTTTGTGGGAGAACGCGGCGGTCCGAGTGTATTCGTTGTACGAAAAAAGAATTTCCGGCGAGGCCTGCGCCTGTGCCGATTACGATTATTTGATTCGCGGCGCGCCGGGGAATGCGTTCGGGGAGCGGACGAATCCGCTGGGGCGGTTTTATGGAGGACGGAGGTCTTCCGCGGCAGAGACATCTCCGAGAGGGTCCACGACGGTGGCCTTTTCTTCGGGAAAGTCCACGACCGCGGCTTCTCAGGGAGCACCTGGGACCGCGCCGCCTTCGGGAAAGTCCAAGACCGCAGCTTCCCAGGGAGCGCCCGCCATACGCATTCGGAGAACGTGCTGCTTCTACTACCAGGCGGCTCCGGATGCGGAATATTGCGACGCCTGTCCGAAAATTCCCCGGTAGGCCTCCGGCCTGCATAGCAATCTATCGGAAAGGAACGTGCCGTCCCGGTGGAAAAGTGGAAACGCAACCTGTTCATTCTGTACGCGGGCCAGTTTCTGGCCATGGCTTCCACGAGCTGCGTCGCTCCGTTCCTGCCGCTTTATTTGCAGGAGATGGGGCTGACCGACCCGGGACAAGTGCGCTTATGGACGGGGATCATCTATGGTTCGAACCTGCTGACGGCATTCCTGTTCGCCCCGATCTGGGGCAGGCTGGCCGACCGCTACGGCCGCAGGCCGATGCTGATCCGCTCCGGCATCGGGATGGCGATCACGATTACGCTCATGAGCTTCGCGGCGGCCCCTGTTCATCTGCTGCTGCTCAGGCTTATCAACGGGGTGGTGTCGGGCTTCAGCCCTTCCGCCATTGCGCTGGTCGCAACCAATACGCCCAAGGAACATAGCGGATACGCGCTGGGCGTCCTGCACTCGGGGGCGGTCGCGGGGACGATGATCGGGCCGCTGCTGGGCGGGATCATGGCTGATCGTTTTGGCTTTAGCGCCGTTTTTCTGTATCTGGGCATCGGTATTTTTATCGCTTCGTTGATCGTGATCTTCTGGGTTAAAGAGAGCTTCGAGAAAAAAGAAGTCAAGACGAGGACGCCGTTCTTCCAGGACTTCCGGACGATCGTCGGCCGCAAGCCGGTCTCTTCGCTGCTCGTCTCGGCGGCGGCAATCCGCATGGCGATGGTGGGCACGCTGCCCTTCATTCCGCTGTACGTGCAGCAGTTGGCGCCGGGAGCGAACAATCTTGTGCTGCTGGCCGGCATCACCACAGCGGCGATGGGCGTGGGCAACATGATTACGGCGCCGCAGCTCGGCAAGCTGGGAGACCGTTTCGGCTCGCGTTACGTTCTGGTCGGAGCGGTCAGCGGGGCGGTTCTGTTCCTCATTCCGCAAGCGTTCGTGCAGGAGCTGTGGCAACTGATCGCGCTGCGCGCGCTGACTGGCGCATGTCTGGGCGGCATGATGCCGTCCGTCAACGCGCTTATGCGTCATTATGCCCCGCCGGGCATGGAGAGCAGCGCATACGGCTACTTGAACTGTGCGCTGTTCCTGGGGGGAATGATCGGATCGGTCGGCATGGGCGCCGTATCGTCGCAGTTCGGATTGTCGATGATTTTCGTCGGCTCCGCTCTTCTGTTGCTGATGAATAACGTCTGGATGAAATATACCGTTCTGAAACAAGAAACGAACCGAATGGAGTTGAGTGAAGGTGCACACGTTGGACAAAACGGAAGAGACCGAACGGATTCCGGTCTTCCACGCTGATCATTACGCCGAGGTCGAGCAGAGGGTGCTCTGCCAACTGATCGAGGCGGCTTTGTACGAAGGGATTGCGCAATATTCTTTCGAGCCGCGGTCCGAGGACGAACGGAGCGGAACGTATGCGATTGCCGGAATCGATTCGCGCGGTCTGCCCGTCGAATACGCATGCCGCGGCAGACGTATGCTCAGCTTCGGCCGTCTTCGGGTGGAGCGAGGCTTGGTCGTCCGCAGAGGCGGCGAGGGCGAGACCCCGGCCGCATTGGCCGGATTCGCCGAAGAGGTGCTGGGCCGGGTCCGGAACACCGAGCAGCTCGTCCCGTTCATGGCGGAGTTGGAACGCACGCTGGCGAACGACGCCCAAGCGCAAGCCTATCGAGCCGGGCTTAACGCTCCGGGAGAAGACGCCGATTACGACGAGCTCGAAGCTTGGCTCGACGGGCATCCCTACCATCCGTGCTACAAGTCGCGGATCGGGTTCGGCCTGCGGGAGAACGCTGCGTTCGGACCGGAATTCAGCGCGGAGCTTCGCCCCGTATGGGTGGCGGCCTCCCGCGCCCGGAGCCTGCTGGCCCTGTCGGCGGAGGCGGATTACGACTCGTTCCTCCGGCGGGAGCTGGGGGAGGAGACGGTTCGAAGCTTCGCCGCGAAGCTGGAGAGCCAAGGACTGAGCCTTGGGGATTACCTCTTGCTGCCCGTTCATCCGTGGCAGTGGGAGCATGTCGTGCTGCCCGGATTCCACCGGCAATTGGCAGACCGGGAGCTTGTCCTGCTCGGAAGCGGTCCGGACAGCTACCGCGCGCAGCAGTCCGTGCGCAGCCTGGCGAACCGTTCGAGCAAGGACAAGGCGTACCTGAAGCTGGCGCTAGGCATCGTGAACACTTCGACCCGAAGGACGCTGGCGAAGCACACGGTGCTGAACGCGCCGCTCGTGTCGGATTGGCTGACAGCGTTGACGAGAAGCGACGAGGTCGCCCGCGAGCTCGACTTCGCGCTGCTGTCGGAGTTCGCCGGCATTTCCTACGATTACGAAACGCTGCCCCTGACGATGCAGGCCTCCGCATACGGAAGCCTGGGCGCGATCTGGAGGCAGAGCGTCCACCCGCACCTGCGGCCCCGCGAGCGGGCGGTTCCGCTGAGCGCGCTGTGCCTGACCGCGGGCGACAGCAGCTTCATCGAGCCGTGGCTGCGCCGGTACGGTCTGGAGGCTTGGACGCGCCGCGTGCTGGAGGTGACGGCGACTCCGCTGATCCACATGCTGTACGCCCATGGAATCGCGATGGAGTCCCATGCCCAGAACCTGATCCTGATCCACCGCGACGGGCTTCCCGTCCGGCTGGCTCTGAAGGATTTCCACGACGGGTTGCGCTTCTCCAAGTCGCATCTGACGCATCCCGAGCTGTGTCCGGAGCTGAATCCCGAACCGGCCCGCCATCGCGCGCTGAACCGGCATTCGTACATGCAGACCGACGACTTGGAGTCGGTTAAGGATTTTCTGCACAGCGCCTTCTTCTTCGTGTTTGCCGCCGATCTGTGCTTGTTCCTGAACGAGCGGCACGGGCTGAAGGAGGAGACGTTCTGGGAGCTGGCGGCCGACGTAATCTACGACTACCAGGACCGGTATCCGCAGCATGCCGCCAACTATGCCCGTTACGACTTGTTCTCGGAGACGATCCGAATCGAGCAGCTGGCGAGAAGGCGCTTGTGGAAGGATGCGGAGGTCGATCCCAAAGCGGTTCCGAATCCGCTCCGCCTGTACCGCAGGGAAGGGGGCGGACAAGGATGAGTGAACAAGGGACGGATCGTTCGGCCCAAGCCCGGCAAGAGCGGGCAGAGGCGCAAGCGGAGAGCCGGGTGATGGAGGATCTGGTAAACGCGCTGCTAGCGGAGGGGATTCTCGACGGACATAATCGGGTCACCCTCGTCTCTCCGGCCGAATGGCGGGAGTTGATTCGGCTCGACGGAGCGCTGGCTGCCGCGGACCGGTTGTTCGGGTCGCTTGCGGATGCCCACGTGTACAGATGGCGAATGAACAGCGGAGACGGCGGGCGGGCGACCGAGCTGGTATTCCCGGTATTTCCGGCGGTCATTCAGCCTTACCGACTCTCCGCAAATGCGGGCGTATACGAGCTTGCGTTCGGAGACGAGGGAGAAGCAGCGCAGCGAAAAATCGGGCCGCTGGAGCTGATGACCCTGACGCTGGAGCTGCACGAGGGAAATCGAGAGGTCGACCCCGACTCGGCGAACCGGCTGCTGGATATGATCGCGCAGACGCTGCAGCAGACGGCGTGGACGCTGGAGAACGAGCTGACCGGAGACGAACTGCCGGGACCGAACGCGTCGTCGTCGCTGCTGGCGCTGGAGCGCAAAGCGGCTTTCCGCGATCGGCCGTTCCATCCGGTCGCGAAGGTCAAGATGGGCCTCGCAGAAGCAGAGTACCGCCGATACTCGCCGGAGTTCGGAGAGGGGATCGCGCTGAGGTGGATGGCGGTGAGCCGCACGCATATCGTGGCGGGCGAGGGCGATCGCGATACCGAACCCGCGCGGCTGCTGCTGGCGGAAGAGGAGGAGGCGCGCATCCGGGGAGAGATGGAGGAGCGGGGGCTGGCCCCGGACGACTATGTTCCGCTCCCCGTTCATCCGTGGCAGATGCAGCGTTTGGCAGAGCATTTGCGGGAGGAGATGGACGCCGGCGTATGCGTGCCGCTGGCCGCCGAGGCAGGCACTTACCGAGCGACCTCATCGCTGCGGTCGCTTATGCCCGGGAGCGGGGAGGGGCTTCACGTCAAGCTGCCGCTCGGCCTTCATTCACTCGGGGGACTGCGCTATCTGTCGGCGATCAAGCTGATGAACGGAGGCCGCGCGGAGCGGTTGATGAGATCGGCGCTGGAGAGAGATGCTGAGCTGGCGAAGCGTCTGTTCCTGTGCGACGAGACGGCTTGGTGGGCTTACTTGCCGGAGAGCCGGGATTTGTTCGCCGAGGCGCCGCGGCATCTGTCGGCGATGCTCAGGCAGTATCCGCCTGAGCTGGCGGCCGATGAAGGCGTGCGGCTCGTTCCGATGTCCGCCTTGGCGGTGTTCGGCTCCTCGGAGGGCGGGCACGTCTTCGACGAATGGCTGCGCTGGCGCGGGGAAGCCGAGACCGAAGCTGCCGTCGTCCGGCTGTTCGGGGAAGCGATGCTTGTCTTCTGCGACGTTACTCTGCGCCTGTTCCGTCTGGGCATGATGCCCGAGGTGCACGGACAGAACTCGGTGCTGGTCGTGGAGCGCGGGCGGGTGAAGGGGCTGCTGCTCCGCGATCACGATGCGCTGCGCGTGCACGTGCCCTGGCTGTCGGCAAACGGTCTTGCCGACCCGGAGTATCAGCTGCGGCCGAACTATCCGAACTCCCTGTACCACGACGATCCCGGCAAGCTGCTTTCCTTTTTCCAGACGCTGGGCATTCAGGTGAACGGTTATGCGATTCTCGACAGTCTGTCCCGTTATTACGGCATCCCGGAAAAGCGGCTATGGCTGGAGCTTCGCGAGACGTTGGAGCGGGCGGTCGATTCGGCCGGGCTGACGGAAGAGGCGCGACGGACCGCTAGCCGTCATCTGTTCGAGGCGGAAGCTTGGCCATGGAAGCAGCTGATCCGTCCGCTGCTCAAGCCTCGTTCGCGGGTGGCCGGAAGCATGCCTTTCGGAATGGGGCAGGCTCCGAATCCGCTGCGGGTTCATGCCGCTTCGCTAAAACTTTAATCGTCCGAAGGGGGAGACCGTCATGATGAGAATTGAACCGAGGGTGCAGGGCGTTACGCCCGAGCTGCTGGAGCTGTATCGGGAGGTCAGTCCGTCGACGATCGGCCATCTGACCGACTTCGGATTTCTGAAGGGACTGCGTCCGCTGTTTCGTCCGATCCGGCTGCTCGGCAACGCCGTGACCGTGCGCATCCCGCATATCGACGCCACCGCGATCCGCCATGCGCTGGAGCTGGCCGAGCCCGGAGACGTGCTCGTCGTCGACATGTCGGGAGACGACCAGCGGGCGTGCTGGGGAGAATTCCGAACGTACGCGGCGCTTCGCAAGAAGCTTGCGGGAGCAATCGTATCCGGCTGCGTCTCGGACGTGCGGGCGCTGTCCGCGCTCGGCTTTCCCGTCTATTCGACCGGGGTCAGCGCCTTGACGACGCGTTCGCTGGAGCTGGAGGGAGAGGTGAACGTTCCGATCAGCGTCTGCGGAGCCAGCGTGAATCCCGGCGACCTGATCGTCGGGGACGACGACGGCGTCTTCGCCGTCGATCCGCGTCAGGCCGAGCGGTTCGGCCTGGCGGCGCTGGAGAAGCAGCGCAAGGAAGCGAAGAAGAGACAGGAACTGGGCTACGGCCATCTGCAAGTGTAGTCGATAGAGCCGAAAGGGGGAAGCGCCCATGATGGATCGATCCGAATTCTCGTCGCGGCTTGCCGCATACATGTACAAACTGGAGGACGTGCAGCGAGTCGCGGCGGACGGAGACCGGCTGCGCCACGATGCGTCCATGCATGGACTGCTGCTGTTCAAGGAAGCGCAAGGAGAAATCTCGATCGGCGGGCAGAGCCGCCCCCTGAGGCGCGGCAAAGCGATTCTGCTTCCGCCCGGTTCCGCCGTCCGTCTGTCCATTCGTCCGCAGGACCGGCTGGAATATTACGATGTCCGGTTCCGCGCGCTGCAGCCGGCCCAGGACGGACATTACGTTCCCGCGCAGCTTGATTGTCCGGTGGAGTGCGAGACGGCTTACGTCGCGTTCGATCGGATCGAGGATATGGAACGGAAGCGTCGAAGCGGCAACGCCTGGGACGATATGAAGGCGAACATTCTGTTCCAGGAGCTTGTGGCGGACTTGTTCCGGGACGCGGGACGGGAGAGGATGGCCGATCTCGGTCAGGCGATCCAGAGGACGCTGGAATATATGGAGAGGCATTATCCTCTCTACATTACGCGGGAGAAGCTGGCGGATATGGCGGGCGTAAGCGCCGACTACTACTCCAAAGCGTTCAAGAAACGGCTGAACAAAAGCCCGATCGAATATTTGACCGACATTCGCATCCGGCAGGCGAAGCGTCTGCTGGCGCAGTCCGGCGAGTCTCTGCGCACGATCGCCCAGAGCGTCGGTTTCAGCGACGAATTTTATTTCAGCCGGAAGTTCAAGGCGGAGATCGGCTGTTCGCCGAAAGCCTACGCCAAACAAATTCGCAAGCCGTCCCGCGGCTGATCGCCGTCAGGCCGATCGCCGCGAGTCGGCGGAAACGAGGTGTCGATATGGGCCAATCCGGCCGTCAACTGCATCTGAATCTGTTTATTTTGAGCACGGGTCATCATGAAGCGTCCTGGCGCCATCCCGAGGCTTTCCCCGAAAGGGCGACGAGTCTCGAATACTATCAGCAATTGGCGAAGACGGCCGAGCGGGGCAAGATGGATTCGGTATTTCTGGCGGAGAAGTACAGGTTGAACAGCATGGTCAAATACCGCGTCATTCCGCAGCTTGAGGCGTTCACGCTGCTGTCGGCCATCGCGGCCGTCACCGAGCGGATCGGCCTGACGGCCACCGCGTCGACGACGTACAACGAGCCGTACCATATCGCGAGGAAATTCGCGGCGCTGGACCATATCAGCGGCGGCCGCGCGGGCTGGAACATCGTCACGTCGACGGGCGACGTGACGGCGCACAACTTCAGCAAGGAGCGTCACCCCGAGCACCGGGAGCGCTACGAGCAGGGCAAGGAGTTTGTCGAGATCGCGAAGCGGCTGTGGAGGAGTTGGGGCGAAGGGGCGCTTGTCGTGGATCGGGAATCCGGCATCTACGCCGACACCGGCAAAATCCGTCCGGCCGACTTCGAGGGCCGTTTCTATTCGGTGAGCGGCCCGCTCAACATTCCGCGTTCCCCGCAGACATATCCGGTGCTCGTGCAGGCGGGCTCCTCGGAGGACGGCAAGGAATTCGCCGCGGAGCTGGCGGAGGTCGTCTTCACGGTGCAGAGCGCGATGGGCGGCGCGCAAGCGTTCTACAAGGATCTGAAGGGACGTATGGGCAAATACGGCCGATCCGCAGAGCAGTTGAAGGTGCTGCCGGGCTTTACGCCGTTCATCGGCGATACGGAGGCGGAGGCACGCGACAGGATGAGGGAGCTGGACGAGCTGACCGTGACGGAATACGGTCTGAACACGTTGTCGGCAACGCTGCAGACCGATCTGTCCGGCTATCCGCTGGACGGACCGCTGCCCCTGGATCGGCTGCCCAAGGTGGAGGAGATCAGAGGCCAGCAAGCCAGATTCCAGCTGTATGTTGATCTTGCCCGCAGAGAGGGGTTGACGATCCGCGAGCTGATCTTCCGCACCGCGGGGGGCAGGGGCCATTTTACGTATGCGGGAACTCCCGTGCAGATCGCCGACGAGATGGAGCGCTGGCTGCGGAGCGAAGCGGCCGACGGCTTTAACCTGATGCCGCCCTTGCTTCCCCGGGGTCTGGACGATTTCGTCGACAAGGTCGTCCCCGAGCTGCAGAACCGCGGCATCTATCGCACGGAATATTCCGGACGCACGCTGAGAGAGCACCTGGGGCTGCCGTACCCGATACCGGAATAGTCCAAAAAAAAGAACTTAAATTTCCATGTTCACCGCTCGGACTTCTTTTATAATTAATAATGAGAATCAATATCAACAAACTTGCAGCAAGAGGAGGAAACGGGAGTGGTCAGATTTGGAAAGCTGCCGCTGATGCTAGTGGCAGCGGTTGTCGTGGCATTGTTGTTAGCGGGGTGCGGCGGGAAAGAGAACGAAGGGGCATCGTCCCCACCGGCGCAGACCCAGCAGGCGTCGCAAGCGGCGCCATCGGAAGAGGCATCCCCGTCCCCGTCGGAGACGGTCGCGGAAGAGGAAGTCAGAGTCATCGAGCACGCGATGGGCAAGACCGAGGTGAAGGGCACGCCCGAGAAGGTCGTCACGCTGTTCCAGGGAGCGACGGACGCCGCTCTGGCGCTGGGCGTCAAGCCGGTAGGCGCGGTCGAAGCCTGGATCGAGCAGCCTTGGTACAATTATATCCGCGACAAGATGGAGGGGGCGGCCAATCTCGGCTCGGAGAATCAGCCGGATCTGGAGCAGCTTATCGCGCTTAAGCCGGATGTCATCGTCGCGTCGAAGACGCGTCACGAGAAAATTTACGAGCAGCTGTCGGCGATCGCTCCTACCGTCATGACGGAGGAAGTGCACATCTGGAAAGATTCGCTCAGCCTGACGGCCGCGGCGCTGAACAAGAAGGACGAGGAAGCCAAGTTCCTGGAGGACTGGAACGCCAAGGTCGCCGAGTTCAAGGAGAAGATGGGCGACCAGTTGAAGCTGGAGGCGGGCATCGTCGACTTCCGCGTGGATCACGCGAGAATCGTGTTCACCGGTTTCTCGGCGCTCGTGCTCGACGAGCTGGGCATCGCGCGTCCGGCCAGCCAGCAGGGCGAGGACTGGGGCGTGCAGCTCACGTCCAAGGAAAACATTCCGCAGATGGACGCCGATCTGATCTTCGACCAGACGAGCACGTCGCGCGACGACGGAAGGCTCGACCTCAGGAAGGAATGGAGCGAGCATCCGCTGTGGCAGAATCTTCGGGCCGTGAAAAACAATCGCGTGTTCGAGGTGGATACGGCCGTATGGAACAACGGCTCCGGTCCGCTGGCGGCAGTGGAGATGCTGGAAGATCTGTATGAAATCTACGAACTGAAATAAGGCGGTAATGCCGAGGCTGTCGACCGGGTCACTTGTCGGCAGTCTCCTTTCCTGTCTTTCGCGGCATAGAGGAGGTTTCCCGTGGTACCATTGCTGTCCCGAAGCTCTTACAAGACGCTCGGTTTGATCGTCGTTGCCGCGCTGCTGCTGCTTGCTTTCGCGCTGAGCGTGGCCATCGGCTCGACGAAAATCGCGCTCCCCGCGACGGTCGAATCGTTCCTGAGATACGATTCGTCTTCCAACGAGCATGTCATCATCCGCACGACCAGATTGCCCCGGGCGGTGTACGCGGTGCTGATCGGGGGAAGTCTGGCCGTCGCCGGAGCTCTGATGCAGGCGCTGACGCGCAATCCGCTGGCGTCTCCGGGCATCTTCGGAGTGAACGCCGGCGCGGTGGCCTGCGTCGTGTTGGCGCTTAAGTTTCTGCCGGTCTCCTCGATGAGCCAACTGGTATGGTTCGCGTTTATGGGCGCGGCGGTCGCTTCTCTGACAGTTTATTTTCTCGGCTCGCTGGGCAGAGGGGGCATGACGCCGATGAAGGTCGTGCTGGCCGGGGCCGCCATGACGGCATTGTTCACCTCGATTACCCAGGGCATGCTGGTGCTGAACGAGTCGGGCCTGCAGAGCGTGCTGTTCTGGCTGGCCGGTTCGATCGCCGGCAAGGAGCTTAGCGCTCTCTACCCCGTGATGCCCTACATGCTCGGCGCCGGCGTCGCCGCGCTGGCGATGGCGCACGCGGTCAATCTCATCGCCTCCGGGGAGGAGATGGCCAAGGGGCTGGGACAGCGAACGGCGCTCGTGAAGGCGGCGATCGCGCTTGCCGTCGTCCTGCTGGCCGGCAGCTCCGTCGCGGTGGCCGGGGCCATCGGCTTCGTCGGTCTGGTCATTCCGCACGTAGCCCGCTATCTGGTCGGCGTCGACTATCGCTGGGTGCTGCCTTACAGCGCCGTTCTGGGCGGTATCCTGCTGCTGCTGGCGGACATCGCCGCGCGTTTCCTGATCCAGCCCGGCGAAATTCCGCTCGGCGTCATGACGGGATTGGTCGGCGGCCCGTTCTTCATCTACATCGCCCGCAAAGGGCTGCGCGCGAAAGGAGAAGCCAAATGAGCCGGTCCAACATTGTGCCGCTAACACCGGGCGGGCGGCCGCCTTCCTCCCGCCGGAGAATACCGTACATTCTTCTCGCGTTAGCGGGAATCGCCATCCTTGTTTTCTTCGTCAGCATCGGTCTGGGCAGCCGCCATACGGCTATGCCGGACGTCGTCCGGACGCTGTTCGGATACGGGACGGCGGAGCAGTCGCTCATCCTTCATACGCTGAGGCTGCCGAGAGCGCTGGTCGCCGTGCTCGCCGGAGCCGCGCTGAGCGTGGCGGGAGCCATTCTTCAAGGAATTATCCGCAATCCGATGGCTTCGCCCGACATCATCGGCATTACCGGGGGAGCGACGTTCGCTGCCGTGGCCTTCATTACGTACCTCGGGGGCGCGGTCAGCATCAAATGGCTTCCTGTCGCGGCTTTCGCCGGGGCGGCGTTGATCTCGATCGTGATCTATCTGCTGGCCTGGAACAGAGGGGTGAGCCCGATCAGGCTCGTGCTGATCGGGGTCGGCATCTCGGCGGTGACGGGCTCGCTGACGATGCTGATGATCGTGCTCAGTCCGGTTAATGCGGCCGGCCAAGCGTACGTGTGGATGACGGGGAGCGTCTACGGCTCCTCCTGGGGGGACGTCTACTCGGTGCTGCCCTGGGTGCTCGTGCTGATCCCGCTCGCGCTGTATCTGCACCGGCACCTCAACGTTCAGGAACTGGGGGACGAAGTGGCGACCGGGCTGGGATCTCCGGTTCAGGTGCATCGGTTCCTGCTGCTCATGGTCAGCGTGGCACTGGCCGGGGCGGCGGTCGCGGTCGCCGGAGCGGTCGGCTTCGTCGGCCTGATCGCGCCCCATATCGCCCGCAAGCTGGTCGGCCCTTCGTTCGACGGCCTCGTGCCGGCTGCGGCGATGGTCGGCGGCTTGATGGTGCTTCTCGCCGATACGATTGGCCGCACCGTCTTCCTGCCGCTGGACGTTCCGGCGGGCGTGTTCACCGCGGCGGTCGGCGCGCCGTACTTTATTTACCTGCTGTATCGCAGCCGTCACTCCGGCTAGCGACTACAAGCGAGATCGCCGGATGGCCTGATTGATCACCTCGGACAGCACGAGCCCCATCGCGATCGCGCCGGAGATCATGAAGGCCTGCGTTCCCAGCTGCAAAGCGGCGTCGAATTCGTTCTCCACCGCGCTGCGCATCGCATTGTAGGCCAGCCCTCCGGGCACGAGCGGAATGATGCCCGATACGTTGAACACGATAATCGGCATCCGGTACAGCTTGGCCATGATCTGGCTCAGCACGGCTACGCATCCCGCCGCGAGCAGGGTGGCGATCGTCGGATTGATCGCCTGCTGCGTCAGGCTGACGTACAGTGCCCAGCCCAGCATGCCGACGATGCCGCATTGGATGAGGGCACGCTTCGGCACGTTGAAGATCAAGCCGAACGCCGCGGAAGCGACGAAGCTCGTCGCGAGTTGTTCCAGAATAGTCGTCATTGGCGAGTCTCCTCCTCCTTAGCTCCACGCGGACAGCATGACCGCAATGCCCGCCCCGATCGCCGAAGCCGTCAGCAGCGCTTCGGCCCCCTTCGACAGACCCGACACGAGATGGCCGGCCATCAGATCCCGCACGGCGTTCGTAATGAGCAGCCCGGGCACGAGCGGCATGACCGAGCCGATGATCATCAGATCCAGCTCATGGCCGAAGCCCGTGCGGGCGAACAGAATGGACAGCCCGCCGATAACCGTCGCGGACAGAAATTCCGCGAAAAACCGAATCGGCACGAGACGATGGAGGATCAGCAGCAAGGCGAACCCCGCGCCTCCCGCCAGCATGGCCGGGAAGAAGTCGTGCCAGCCGCCCTTGAACATGATCAGGAAGCAGCCGCTGGCGATCGCGGCCGATATGACTTGCAGCCAAGCCGGATAGACGACTCGCGCCGACTCGATCTCTTTAAGCCGGGCGATCGCTTCGGACGCGGTCAGGTCCCCGACGCCGATCCGCCGGGAGACGTCGTTCACCAAGGTGACCTTGCTCAGGTCGGTCGAACGGTCCGTGATGCGCACGAAGCGCGTGACGGGATTCGATCCGCCCATGGCGAAGATGATCCCCGTCGGCGTCACGTAGCTCTGCGAATCGGGGAATCCGCCCGCCGCGGCGATCCGGATCATCGTATCCTCGACCCGATGGGTTTCTCCCCCGCTCTGTAGAATGATTTTCCCCGCCAGCAAGCATAACTCCGCGGTCAGTCGATCATGAGATTCCGAATGGCTCGTCAAGGTTCGCTCTCTCCCGTTCTTAATCTATCTCTATTATAGCCGCAACGGGAGAGAGGAGCCGGAAGTAAAAAAATTGAAATTATTTTTCGTCAGCCCGTTGACAGCGTTCAGGACCGGATGGTAAAGTGACTCATATACTTTTGATGAACGGAAAGGGGGGTTACGAACATGCGCAGCTTTAGCCATCATGCACTTAATCCGCTTAACGGCGGAATGACTCAACCGCATGTACGTAACCCTCACGCGAACGGGCACTGACAGACCGGAGAATGGCAGATTTTCCGGACAGATGTGGCGCGGCGCGCGGTTACGTTACGTAATCGCGCGCCTTTTTTATCGCATTCGGGGCAATGACGGCAGTCCTAGACAGTCGGCTTCAGCCCCGTTCGCGGCGGGGGATGGGCAACCATCCTCAAGGCGTATCGCTTACGGCGGTATGCCTTTTTTGTTCTTCAACGGTTCAAGCGGCTTGGGCGCCTCTGCGGGCGGCAAGACGTTCTTATAGAGAAGGGTGTGAATTCCTGGATGTTTATCGTACTGAAGAAATTAAGCTGGTTTTTCAAAATGCACTGGAAAAGATACACGATCGCCATCTTCCTGCTGACGGTCGTCGGCATTATCGACATTATCCCTCCCAAGCTGATTGGCGTAGCCATCGACGGAATCCAGTCGGAGACGCTGACGGCGGCCGGCATGACGGAGCTGCTCGTATTCTGGGGCGGCCTGACGTTGGCGAGCTACATTCTAAGCTATATCTGGCTGTACCAACTGTTCGGCGGGGCGTTCGTACTGGAGCGGCTGCTTCGTTCGAGGCTGATGCGACATTTGATGAAAATGAGTCCGACGTTCTACGAGCGCAACCGTACGGGCGACCTGATGGCGCGGGCGACGAACGATCTCGGGGCGGTGGCGGTAACGGCCGGGTTCGGGATTCTGACTCTGATCGATTCGACGCTGTTCATGCTGACGATTCTCATCGTCATGGCGGCGACGATCAGCTGGGAGCTGACGCTGGCCGCGCTGCTGCCTCTGCCGATCATGGCGCTGCTGATGCAGCACTTCGGCAAGAAGATTCATGACCGGTTCATGCAGGCGCAGGATGCGTTCGGCGGCTTGAACGACCAGGTGCTGGAGTCGGTATCCGGCGTGCGCGTCATCCGGGCGTTCGTGCAGGAGCAGGCGGACCGGAAGCGGTTCAGCGATTCTACGGACAATGTGTTCGAAAAAAATATTCGCGTCGCCAAGATCGACGCTCTGTTCGAGCCGACGGTCAAAATTTTGGTGGGCGCAAGTTATCTGATCGGTCTGTGCTACGGCGCGGTGCTCGTCTTCCGGGGCGACATTACGCTCGGCGAGATGATCTCGTTCAACATGTTCCTCGGGATGCTGATCTGGCCGATGTTCGCCATCGGCGAGCTGATCAACATCATGCAGCGAGGCAATGCATCGCTCGACCGGATCAACGAGACCCTCGGCACCAAGCCCGACGTCAAGAACGCGGAAGATCCGGTGTCGGTTGAGGTGCCGGAGACGATTCGCTTCGATCGGCTGACCTTCCGTTATCCTTCTTCGTCGATCGATAATCTCGTCGATATCTCCTTCACGCTGCGCCGGGGACAGACGCTGGGCGTCGTAGGCCGGACGGGAAGCGGGAAGACGACGCTGCTGAAGCAGCTGCTTCGCGAGTACCCGATGGGAGAAGGCGCGCTGACCATTGGCGGCGCTCAGATCGCCGAGGTGGAGCTGAACCGGGTGCGGAGCTGGATCGGTTACGTCCCGCAGCAGCCGATCTTGTTCAGCAAGTCGATCCGCGAGAACATCTGGTTCGGCACGGAGGATACATCGGGAGACGAAGAGCGTCTGAACCGGGCGCTGGAGCTGGCATCGTTCCGCAAAGACGTGGAGTTTCTGCCGGAAGGGCTGGAGACGCTCGTCGGAGAGAAGGGCGTGGCGCTGTCCGGCGGCCAGAAGCAGCGCGTCAGTATCGCGCGGGCGGTCATCGCGGACCCGGAAATCCTCATTCTCGACGACTCGCTGTCGGCGGTGGACGCCAAGACGGAGACGGAGATTCTGGAGGGCATCCGCACCGAGCGCGCGGGCAAGACGACGATCATTACGACGCACAGGCTGACCGCGGTTCAGCATGCGGACTGGATCATCGTGCTCGACGAAGGGCGGATCTCGGAGGAAGGCACCCACGAGCAATTGCTGAAGCTCGGCGGGTGGTACAAAGAGCAGTACGACCGGCAGCAGCTCGCTGCGGTCGTGGAGAATTAAACACAGAATGCGGGTGAGCAAAAACAATGGGCATCAACGGCAAAAGACTGTTTAAATATGCATGGAACTACAAGCGGCCTATCATCGTCGCCCTGGCGCTTCTCCTGCTGGCGGTCGGCGTAGAGCTGGTCGGACCGTTCATCGCCAAGCGGATGATCGATACGAACATCATGGGCATCGAGAAGCCTTGGTACGCGGTGCAGCAAGGAGAGAAGTACTCCGTGTCCTACGGGGACGGCTGGTATAAGCGGGAGGACCACTTTGCGGCGGGAGAGGCGAAGGGTGAGGAAGTGCGCATTCTGCAATCGGGCAGAAGCTACTACTTCGTTCCCGCGTCCGGCATCCCGAATACCGGGAAGCGAGCTTTCGCGGACGGAACGCTGACGATCGGGCGGGAGGACGGGAGCGTCCTCAGCTATCCGGCAACGAAGCTCACGAAGGGCGATGTCTATGAGTTTTACAAGCCGGAGTTTCGCAGCATTTTCCTGTTGGCGACGACGTATGTCGGGCTGCTGTTGATCGGCGGCGTGCTGGCCTACTGGCAGCGGCTGCTGCTTCAAGTATCGGCCAACCGGATCGTGCGCCAGATGCGCAACGACGTGTTCCGGCACATTCAGAGATTGCCGGTGCAGTACTTCGACAATTTGCCGGCCGGCAAGGTCGTGGCCCGGGTAACGAACGATACGGAAGCGATTCGCGAGCTGTACGTGTCGGTGCTGGCGAATTTCTTCTCCGGAATCATCTATATCGCGGCGATTATCGGAGCGTTGTTCGTGCTGGATGCGAATCTGGCGTTGATCGCGCTGCCGTTCATTCCGATTCTGTACGTCTGGATCGTCATCTACCGCAAGTTCGCGGCGAGATACAACCACGTCATCCGTTCCCGTCTGAGCGACATCAACGGGATGATCAACGAGTCGATCCAAGGCATGCCGATCATTCAAGCTTTCCGCAAGGAAAAGGAGACGATGGGCGAGTTCCACGAGATGAACGACGAGTATTACAAGTATCAGAACAAGCTGCTGACGCTGAACTCCGTCACCTCGCACAACCTGGTCAACGTCCTGCGCAACGTGCTGTTCATGACGGTCGTCTGGATGTTCGCCGGAGATTGGCTCGGAACGGCCGTTACGGTCGGCGTCCTGTACGCGTTCATCGACTACATGAACCGGATGATGCAGCCGATCGTCGGCATCGTGAACCAGCTGTCCAACCTGGAGGTGGCGCGGGTGTCGGCAGAGCGAGTGTTCACCCTGCTTGACGAGCCGGGAATCGAAGTGTCCGACAGCCGGATGGAGCGTTACAAAGGCAATGTCGTGTTCGAGGACGTGACGTTCGGCTACAAGCCGGGCGAGGACGTGCTGAAGAACATCTCGTTCTCCGCTCGCCAAGGAGAGACGGTTGCCCTCGTCGGGCATACCGGCTCGGGCAAGAGCTCGATTCTGAACCTGCTGTTCCGCTTCTACGACGTGGAGCGGGGGCGGATTCTGATCGACGGCACAGATGTAAAGGAGCTGACGAAGCAGCAGCTTCGCCAGCACATGGGCATCGTGCTGCAGGACCCGTTCCTGTTCACGGGAACGATCGCTTCGAACGTCAGTCTGGACGATCCGGCGATCTCCCGCGAGAAGGTCGAGCAGGCGCTTCGCGACGTCGGCGCGTATGACATGTTCATGCAGCTGCCGGGAGGGCTCGACGAGCCGGTCATTGAGAAGGGCAGCACGCTGTCCGCGGGACAGCGGCAGCTCATCTCCTTCGCCCGGGCGCTGGCGTTCGATCCGGCCATTCTCATTCTGGACGAAGCGACAGCCAGCATCGACACCGAGACGGAGGCGATCATCCAGGCGGCGCTCGATGTGCTCAAGCGCGGCCGGACGACGTTCGTCATCGCGCACCGGCTGTCGACGATCCGCGCGGCCGATCAGATTCTCGTGCTCGACCGCGGCAAGATCGTGGAGCGCGGCAACCACGACGAGCTGATGCAGCAGGGCGGCAAGTACTTCGCCATGTACCAGCTTCAACAGGGCGCGGCCGAGGGCGTGGCTTAAACTTCAAGGGGCTTCCTGATTCCGCATTGCGGTTACCGGAAGTCTTTGTTTCCCGATTTCGGCGTACCTGAGTGAACAGCAGATAAGGAGCTGGAAGAGATAGCTGGCTTGATTCAGCTAGCCAAAACAGCATGTAAGCACTGCAAGACAAATCTGCGGTTAGACGCTGAGGGATTGGCAGATGACTCAGGTAAGGCGAAACAGAGATAGATTGAGGCCAATAGTCAGTTAAAATATGGACGGAGAACAAGCCGGAATGTCGAAAGAAATGACGGCCATTTACGAAAAAATTCGCCGCCGTTCGGACCAGTGCCCGGATTCCGAAGAGGCCTAATCGGCCATAGCCATGGCGTGTAGTACGAATCGGTTAAAACCAATCACGCGATTCGGTCGAAGCACCTGCAACTGCAGGTGCTTTTTTGATCCCGCATAGAGCCCGTCCGCCTCCGTCCATCCTTAAAGCCGTCCGCCCGATTCCTGTACTCCGCCATGAAGCCGATCCATGACGCGGATCGGGAGAACGAGAAGGCCGGAGACGACAAAGTCCATGATCGACTTGTTCGCTGCCAGACCCACTACGAGAAGCTGCCCGCCGGGTGCGAGAACTTGACGCATCTTCGACAGCGCGGCTCTCAGCTCCATATGGTGCAAAGTGGCGACGCAGGTGACGGTAGAATAGCGTTCCTCCGAGGAAGGAACGGGCATGGCCAGGAAGTCTTCGTTAATGAGCGTTGCGTTCGGAGTTGAAGAAAGTCGTTTTTGCGCGCGAGCGAGGGCTGCCGGGTCGGGTTCGATCCCGACTACCTGATGCGCAATAGGCGCGAGGCGTTGGAGCAGCAAGCCTTCGCCGCACCCGATGTCGAGAACCTGCCCGCCACGCGCCTTGGCGTTAGCGACCAATTCTTCGTGAAAGGCGGAATTGTGATTCCAATAGGTTTCCATTACGATCATCACTCCTAGAGTTCGTCGGATTCAGACAGGTTATCGGTATGGGTATACTCTCAGCCGTGAAGTTGGTTCAAACTATATTGTAGACGTTGCCTCCATGACAAAAGTTGTCATCCGCGTTTACCTCCCCGGGGAAAGTAATCGGCTTCGCTGCCCCAGAGTGCGCGAGGTCGTTTTTGCTGTGCAGGGATTCCAGGGTAAATCGCAACAGTCAATTTCCATTGTCCATCGGCGGCGAAATCGTTAGTATAAGAGTGAAATGGGAGGAGGCGCGTCGAATGCCGTCGAAATGGCGAGCGTATTTGCTCGGAATGCAGCTGAAGCACAAGCTGATTATCTTTTTCCTGCTTCTGGCCATCATTCCGCTCGGCGTCTTGGGAGCGTTCTCTTATTCCCAATCTTCGCGCATGATTTTGGACAAGGTCTGCCAGACGCTGCTGGAGAGCCTGTCTCAGGTCAACTACAGCATCGACTACTTCGTTCAGGATATCGAGCAGCTGTCTATGTATATCTACGGGAACGAACAGGTTCAGGAGGTTCTGGCCAAGGACGGGAATCGCGGACCGGAGGAGAAGCATCGCGACGAGAAACGGATACAGGCCATTCTGGAATCGTTCATCGGGTTCAAAAATTGGGATATTCAGATTTACTTGCTGGGAACGAACGGGGATCGGTACTTCACCGGGGAGCTGCTGCCGAGGGAGTACAACGAGTACAACGAGAACTGGGGGTTGTTCCGCATTGCCCGCCTGTCGGGAGGGAACGTCGTCTGGGACACGCATTACGCGATGAAGAAGACGGAGGACTTCGGCGTCGTGCTCAGCGCGGGAAGGCAAATTCGGGACATCAACTCGAATGAGCCGCTCGGCTACGTCGTCATCGACATCGGGGAAGCCGAAGCGGCCGACAAGTACAATAAAGCGCAGCAGATTCCGGGCGGTCAGATGTACCTGTCGGATCGGAATGGCTACGTCATCTCCAGCTCGCCTTCCAAGCATCAGGTCGGCGCCAAGCTGACGGAAGCGTTCGCGTCGCGCGTATCCAAGGGAACGAAAGGCTATTTCCGCACGAAGGACGCGGAGGGCGAGGCGCAGATGGTCGTCTACGATACGTCCCAGGTGACCGGTTTCAAGCTGATCTCCGTCGTTCCCGTCAGCTCTCTCACGAAGGACGGAGCCGTCATCCGCAACTTGACGCTGCTGATCATGATCGCGGGCATCGTCTTGTCCATCTGGCTGGCGATCGTGCTGTCGGTCAACGTGACGAGGCCGCTCAGGAAGCTGGGAGGCTTGATGCGTCAGGCGGAGACGGGGAATCTGAACGTGACCTTCCCTACCCAGTATGACGACGAGGTCGGCCAGTTGGGCCGGAGCTTCAACAAGATGGTCGCGCAGCTGCACACGTTGATCGAGCAGGACTACCAGAAGCAGATTCGCGTGCAGGAAGCCGAGCTCAAGGCGATACAGGCGCAGTTTAATCCGCATTTTCTATACAATGTGCTGGATTCGATCAACTGGATGGCGCGCATCCACAAGATCGACGACATCAGCCGGACGGTGCTCTCGCTGGGCGAGCTGCTGCGGTTCAGCATTCGCAAAGGGCAGCCCTTCATTACGATCGAGGAGGACATGCAGCAGATCCGCAATTACTTGCTGCTGCAGAAGATGCGCTATCGGGACAAGCTGAACGTCGTCGTCGAGGTCGACGACGAGGCGCTGTCCTACTATACGCTTAAGCTGCTCATTCAGCCGCTCGTCGAGAATGCCATTACGCACGGCCTGGAGATGAAAGAGGGAATGGGGACGCTGCGGATCGAATGCCGCAGGGAGCAGGACAAGGTCGTCTTCACGGTAGCCGACGACGGAGCGGGCATGAGCGAGGATCAGCTAAGCCAGCTGGAATCCGGGAGCGCCTACCGTTCGTCGAAATCGGGCAATACGGCGATCGGGCTGGGCAATTTGCGCAAGCGGCTGGAGCTGTATTTCGGAGAAGAGGCGGGGTTGAGCCTTCGCAGCGAACCCGGAGCGGGAACGGTCGTCAAAGTCATTATTCCGATAAGAGAGAGCGCGGGTGAGGAACTTGATCAAGCTAATGATCGTTGAGGACGAATGGCTGGTGCGGGAAGGATTGAAATCGACGATCCCGTGGGAGGAGCTGCAATGCGAGATCGTCGCCGAAGCGGACAGCGGCGGGGCCGCGCTGCCGCTGCTGGAGAAGACGAGGCCGGACGTCATCCTGACGGACATCCGCATGCCCGGCATGGACGGGCTGGAGATGGCGCAGCAGGCGGTTCGGATGCTGCCGGAGGTGGAGATCGTCTTCCTGACGGGGTTCGACGAGTTCGCTTACGCCCAGAGGGCGCTCAAGATCGGGTCCGCAGATTACGTCTTGAAGCCGACCAACCCGGACGAGCTGATGCAGGTGATCCGCAGGGTCGGGGACAAGGTGCGCAAGCGCCGCGCCGGCAATCACGTAGAGCGGCTGCTGAGCCAGACCCGATTCAGGGACAGCGGCACGATCGTCGCGAGCAAGCTGTTCTACGATCTGTTGATGGACAGCGCGGGAGACAAGGAGAGGGAGCTGTTCCAGGAGCTTCTCGGGGAGCAGGCGCTGGCGCTCGGCGCATATCGCGTCGCGATCGTGGAGTTCGATCGTCGCGCTCGGGGGGCCGAGGAGAAGAAACGGCTGGCGGCGGCAGAGGATCGGCTGTACGAGACGGAGCTTACGTTTGCCCGCGTGCGGGACAAGCTCGCCGTTCTGCTCGGCGAAGGGGCGCCGCAAGAGGAATGGACGGCGATCGCCGCCGAGCTCGGCTCTTCCGCAGGGAGCCGGGACGGCTTGCTGACCGCCTGGAGCGAGCCGCGGGAGTCGCTGTACGAGCTGTCCTCCGCTTACGAGGAAGCGGAGCGGAGGCTGGCCGCGCACACGGGAATCGCTCCGAGTTCGGCGACGCGATTAACGGAGCTGCCGAATATCGATCGGCTGAAATCGGAGCTGCGCCAGACGATCCGGTACATCGAGGAGCACTATCGGGAGGACATCTCGCTGCAGGAGATAGCGGCCTCGATTCCGATGAGCGAGAGCAACTTCAGCCGACTGTTCAAGAAGCAGACGGGGGTCAGCTTCGTGGAATACTTGACGCAGCTGCGCATGGAGAAGGCCAAGGAGCTGCTGCTGCGTCCCGACGAGAAGGTGTACGAGATCGCGCTGGCGGTCGGCTATCAGGATTCCCGCTATTTCAGCCAAATTTTTCGCAAATATACCGGAGACACCCCTTCCGAATATCGGAGCAGGTTCGGGATCGGCTAACCCTCTTCCGTCGTTCCGAGTGATAAAATAATCGACCATTATGCAATTTTCTCCCGTTGCCCGCGCCGGCGGCCGCGTCTATACTTCTGGCGAACCGCAACACTGCGAGTAAACGGAGGGAAAATCAAGATGAGATCGATCGGCGTCAAATTGTTCGCCAGCTTCGTCTGCTGCATCGTGCTGGCGGTCGGAGCGGTAGGTATCGCTTCTTACGTCATTTCCGCGGACGCGGTGAAGAAGCAGGCCGCACAGTCCGCGACGACGGCGGTCGGACAGACGGGCGACAAGCTGGAGTTATGGTTTCGATTCTACGAGCAGTTGGCCAAGCAGATCGCGGGCGACCCGGATATCGGAAGCCGATTGGCGGCGCTGGCCACAAGCGGCGACCATAAGACGAGATTGGAAGCGGGGCAGACGATCTCGGAGAAGCTGAACAGCTACACGTATGCCAATCCGGGAATCAGCGCGCTCTATCTGCTCCCCGAAGCGGAGGGCGGACGCTCGATTTCGACCGTAACCTTCAGCTTCACCGAGGAGCAGCGGAATTCGGATTGGTACCGGCACATCTGGGCTTCCGGAAGCCAGACCATCTGGATGCCGGTCTCCGCCGCCGGACAGACGGGCGTCGCGAAGGAACCCGTATTCACTCTCGCGCGGAAAGTCGATGCGGCCGCGGCGGGCGGCCAGAGCATGGTGCTGCTCATCGAGCTGAAGGCGGGGCTGATCGACGACTTGCTCGCCGAGCTGCTGGACAGCGGAGCGGGCCGGGCGCTGTTGGCCGATGCCGAATCGCGCGTATTCGCGGATACGCAAGAGGACGGACTGGGCGCGCGCTACGAAACGGGAGAGACCGCGGAGAACGTCGCGGCGGAGTACCGCCAAGAGGCGAGCGGACCGGAGCAGTTGGTTGTGCAGCGCCGAATGCCGGGCGTCGGCTGGCAGCTGGTCTCCATGACTCCGGTATCGGTTCTGCTGGAGGCGGTGGACAAGCTGTTCCGCATGACGCTGATCGTCGCGGCGCTGTCGCTCGGACTGGCCGCCGGAACGGGCTACCTGCTCTCGCGTATGATCAGCAAGCCGATCGTGAAGCTCAGCCGGCTTATGAAGCTGAGCGGCGAAGGAGACTTGACCGGCCGCATGCCGTCGGGTCGGAAGGACGAGATCGGCCAGCTGGGAGACGGCTATAACGAAATGATGGACAAACTAAGCGCGCTTGTCGGCCGGACCCGCGGTTCCGCGGATCGCCTGAACGAGCATGCGCTTAGTTTGTCGTTGTCTTCGAAGCAGACCGAATCTTCCGCGGAGGAGATTGCCGTCGCCACCGAACATATCGCCCAGGGCGCGTCGAATCTGGCGGTGGAGGCCGAGCGCGGTATGCTTCAGGCGCAGGGTATCGAAGACCGCATGCGGCAGGTCGAGGAGTCCAGCCTGGCGATGGAACGGTCGGCGGAGGAAGTGCTGGCCGTGAGCTCGCAGGGAACCGAATATATGCGCGTGCTGGCGGGCAAGACAGAAGAGGCGGAGGCGATCGTTCGTTCCCTGGCCGTGAGGGCGGCGCGCTTCGAAGAGAGCGCGGGCCGTATTCGCGGCATACTCGAGATGCTGGAGAACCTGTCCAAGCAGACGAATATTCTCGCCCTCAACGCGTCGATCGAGTCCGCCCGCTCAAGCGGGGAAACGGGAAGGGGCTTCTCGGTCATCGCCGACGAAATCCGCATGCTCGCTCAGCGCTCGAAGGCTTCGATCGACGAAGCGGGGCGCGTGACCGACGCGGTCGAACGGGAAGCGGGCGAGACGAGCTCCCTGCTCGCCATAGCGCAGCCGCTGTTCCTCGCCCAACTGGAAGCGGCGAAGGAGTCGGAAGCGATATTCGAAGAGGTGGCCCGGAGGATGGACGGGTTCCGCGGTCAGCTCGCCGAGATGGACGAAGTACGGGCGGAGCTGGCCGAAGCCCAGCGGACGCTGGGGGACGCGATCAGCGAGGTCGGCGCGACTTCGGAGCAATCGTCCGCCTACAGCGAGCAGGTCGCCTCGCTCGGCGCCGAGCAGTTGAAAGTAAGCGCCAATCTGGTGGAACTGGCGGAACGGCTGACGGAAGTGTCGAAAGATTTGCAGCAATCTCTGGCGGCGATCGCGGCAAAATATTAAACGATCCTGCAATTTTGTCGCATTGAGAGCGTTGCCAGGGGGCTTGTATAGTAGAGCTATCCCAAGCGGGACACGATATGAGGAGGGTCCGACATGAGAAAGAAATGGTACGCCGGCGCGGTCGTGACAGCGCTGTCAGTCAGCTTGTTGGCGGGATGCGGCTCGAACGATTCGAAAGGCGGCGCAAGCCCCGAGGCGAGCAAAGCGCCCGAGTCCGCGAGCAGCGCGAGTTCGGAAGGCGCGGCGAAGCTGAACGGCAAGGTGACGATCTATTCTCCGAATCAGGCGGAGATCAACAACCCGATTCTGAAAGAGTTCCAGACGCGCACGGGCATCGAGGTGGAGCTGATCTCCGGAGGAACGGGCGAGCTGCTCAAACGCGTGCAAGCGGAAGAGAACAATCCGCTGGGCGACGTCTTCTTCGGCGGCGGAGCGGAATCTCTGGCCGCGTACGGCCAATATTTCGAAGTCTACGAGACGACGGAATCGGCCAACATCGGCGACGCCTACAAGGACAGCGCGAATCATTTTACGCCGTTCTCGGCGCTTCCTATGATCATTATGTACAACAAGGACCTCGTGAAAGAGGGCGAGGAACCGCAAGGCTGGCAGGATCTGCTTGACCCGAAATGGAAGGGCAAGATCGCCTTCGCCGATCCGGCGAAATCCGGCTCCTCCTTCACCCAGATCGTGACGTTCCTGTCGGCGTTCGGACGGGACGACGGCCAAGGCTGGGAGTTCGTGAAGAGCTTCCTGGACAATCTGGACGGCAAAATGCTGAGCGGCTCTTCGATGGTCTACAAAGGCGTGGCCGACAAGGAATTCACGCTGGGCGTCACGCTGGAGGAAGCCGCGCTGCGCAACCTCGAGGGCGGCGCGAACGTCGGCATCATCTATCCGGTGGAAGGCACCTCGGCCGTTCCGGACGGGCTTGCGGTCATCAAGAACGCCAAGAACATGGAGAACGCGAAGGCGTTCGTCGACTTCGCCGTGAGCAAGGACGTGCAGGATATGCTGCAGAAGGAGTTCAAGCGCCGTCCGGTCAGAACCGACGCGAACGAAACGCAAGGCATTCCGGCTTCCAAGGACATTAAGCTGGTCGACTACGACTTCGACTGGGCTTCCCAGAACAAGGACGAGATCATCAAGAAGTTTACCCGGATCGTAACGGGACAAGACAAATAAACGCCGGATCGGAAGGCGGCCTGACAGATGATCGAGGTCGGGTTGCCTTCCTTTCTTTATCGAATCGAAAGGAAAGATCAACATGCAGAGCGTTACATTCGAACACGTTACGAAATACTTCGGGCAGAGCAAAGCGGTGAACGACGCGCACTTCAAAATCGAGGAAGGCGAATTCTTCACGCTTCTCGGACCGAGCGGGTGCGGCAAGACGACGCTGCTGCGCACGATTGCCGGGTTCTACAAGCAGGAGGAAGGCAACCTCTATTTCGGGGATCGCCTGATGAACGACGTGCCGACGCACAATCGGGACATCGGGATGGTGTTCCAGAACTATGCGATTTTCCCCCATATGACCGTGTTCGAGAACGTCGCCTACGGTCTGCGGGCGCGCAAGGTAAGCAAGAAGGAGATCGAGGAGCGCGTCATGGAGGCGCTCGAGATGGTCGAGCTGGGCCATCTGCGCGACCGCGCGCCGTCCAATATGAGCGGCGGCCAGCAGCAGCGCATCGCGCTGGCGAGAGCGATCGTCATTCGCCCCAGTCTGCTGCTGATGGACGAGCCTCTGTCCAACCTGGACGCCAAGCTGCGGATCAAGATGCGCTCGGACATCCGCAAGCTTCAGAAGGATCTGAACATTACGACAATCTACGTGACGCATGACCAGGAGGAAGCGCTGGCGGTGTCGGACCGCATCGCCGTCCTGAGCGAAGGACGCGTACAGCAGATCGGCCTGCCTCACGAAATATATTCCTATCCGTCCAACCGCTTCGTCGCCAACTTCATCGGAACGTCGAATTTCGTGCACGGAACGAGCGGCCAGTACAATGCGGCGACCGGGTCGGCCAAGATCGGCGTTCAGGGCATGTCGAAGACGATGAAGCTGACTTCGTCATACGAAGGCGAGGTTCTGATCTCCGTAAGGCCGGAGAATATCGGCGTGTCCGTGCAGCGCGGGCATGAGGAGGAACTGGCCGGGGAGGTCGAGACGGTGACGTTCCTCGGCGAGAAGGTGAGCTACGGCATTCGCCTGGCCGATGGGCAGAAGCTGGAGGCTTCCGTTCATTCGGTGGAGCCGCGCCGGATGCTGCGGGAGAAGATGAGCGTGTTCGTCGATCTGCGCCTGGATCGGGCGGTCATCTTCGACGAGACGGGGAAGGAGGCCGTATACCGTGCAAGCCAAGACGATTCAAGCGCCGGTCTGGAAACGGCTTAGTCTGCAAGTATGGGATTTCTGGGGATGGGTGACTCTGCTCGTCTACGTGTTCCTGGCCTTGTTCATCGTATACCCGCTGTTCTCGCTGATGGCGACGAGCTTCTACGACGAGAACGGCGTGTTCTCGTTCCAGAACTACATCGATTTCGCAACGTTGAAGTATTTCCGCAACGCGCTCTGGCACAGCTTCGCCGTGTCGGGATTGGCGACCTTCTTCGCGATTCTGATCGGCGTTCCGATGGCCTACGTCACGACGCGTTACAATGTCCGCTTCAAGGGACTCATGCACATTATGATTATTATGTCGCTTGTCTCTCCGCCGTTCATCGGCGCGTATTCGTGGATTCTGATGCTGGGCAACAACGGCTTCATTACGAACTTCCTGCGCGATATCGGCATTCATATCAAGTCGATCTACGGCATGCACGGCATCGTGTTCGTATTCACGCTGCAGCTGTATCCCCATATTTACTTGTACGTATCCGGAGCGCTGAAGACGATCGATACGTCTCTGGAGGAAGCCGCGGAAAGCCTTGGCATGTCCGCCTGGAAACGGCTGCGCACCGTGACGCTGCCGTTGATCTTCCCGACGCTGTCGGCCGGAGCGCTCATGGTGTTCATGGCTTCGTTCGCCGACTTCGGTACGCCAATGCTGATTGGACAAGGGTATAAAACGCTGCCTATTCTGGCATACGAGCAGTTCATCAGCGAGATGGGCGGCAACGCGGCGATGGCGAGCACGCTCAGCGTTGTGCTTATCCTGTGCACGACGATGATTCTGTTCGCGCAGCGGTATATCGTCTCGCGCAAAAACTACGCGATGTCCGGCATGCGCACCCCTAAGGTGAAGCAGCTCCGCCCGCTGCCGAAGTTTCTGCTGACGCTGGGAGCGTTGGCCGTCGTCAGCGTCTCCATCATCCCGCAAGCGACGGTCATCGTGACCTCCTTCATTAAGAAGAAGGGGCCGGTATTCCACAAAGGGTTCAGCCTGGACAGCTACCGGGAAATTCTGTTCCGCGTGCCGAAAGCGATCATCAATACGTACACGTACTCGATCCTCTCGATCGTCATCATGGTCGTCGTCGGAATGCTGGTCGCCTATATTCTGGTGCGCCGCAAGTCGAAGCTGACGGCCGCGATGGACAGCATCCTGATGCTGCCGTACGTCATGCCGGGAACGGTGCTCGGGATCAGTCTGATCATCGCCTTCAACAAGCCGCCGATCGTTCTGACCGGCACTTGGATCATTCTCGTCATCGCCTATATCGTCCGAAAAATTCCTTATACGATCCGATCCAGCACGGCGATTCTGCATCAGCTTGATCGCAACGTGGAAGAGGCGTCGATCAGCCTTGGCGTGCCGCCGGCGAAGACGTTCTTCAAGACGACGGCCAGGCTGATGGTTCCGGGCGTCGCATCTGGCGCCATTCTGAGCTGGGTCACGACGATCAACGAGCTGAGTTCGACGATCGTGCTCTACTTCGGGGCGACGGCGACAATCTCGGTGACGATCTACAGCGAAGTGTTCACGTCCAACTACGGCACGGGCGCGGCGCTGGCGTCGATCCTGTCGCTGACGACTCTGGTCTCCCTGCTGATCGCCTACTTCGTATCGGGACGCAAGGAAATGAACGTGTAATCGTGTGATATACTGGGTTCCATAACGAAGGTGCGTTAGGGGAACAGAGATGAAACAGCGATTCAGCCTGCTCGTCGGATTTATGCTAATCGTCGGCTGCGCAGCCGCTTATATGATTGTCATTTCCAGCCAGCGGTCCAGCTCGGAACGCGAGACGGGGGAATCCCGGTCGCTGAGCGTCTGGATCTACAGCGAGGAGCTGGCCGGAGCTTTCGCCCGGTACGAGGAGGAGCATCCGGGAGTCAACGTCAATCTGCGGGTGTTCCGTTCATGGAGAACGCTGTACGAGGAGCTGCTGACGGCCGTATCCGCCAACGCCGCGCCGCAGATCGCGGAGATCGGCAGCACGTACGGCGTCATGCAGCTCGTCAGCCGCGGGGCGATGCTTCCGGCAGACGAGCGGATCGATCGGAAGCTGTGGGAACGGATATCGGAACCGTTCGCGGCCGCTTTCTCGAATCAAGGAATCGCATGGGCGGTCCCGCTCGGCGGGAGCGTGCCCGTCATCTACGACAATCGGAATCTGTTCAACGCCGCGCAGCAGAGCGAGACGCTCCGGGACTGGCCGGCAATCGCAGCCGCCGGGAAGGCGCTCACGAAGGATATCGACCAGGACGGCCTGCCCGATATTTGGGGGCTGGTCGCCGATGCGAATATGGCCTGGCATCACATGAATATGGCTTACGATCCTTCGCTCGGAGGGCGGAGCGAAGAGCGAATATACGAAAGCTTCGAGCGGTGGAGGGAGTACCTGAACGAGGATCGGATCACCCCTCCGCTGCAGCACCCATTGGCGATGAGCCAATTTATTTACGGGAAAGCCGGCATGCTGCTCGGGACGTCCAGGAAGCGGCCGACGCTGGAGAAGTATATCGGAGGCAAGTTCGAATTCGGCATTGTTCCGCTTCCGGGGGAACCGGGGCAGGCGGACCTGCTTCCGGAGATCAGCGGACTTGCCGTGCTGGCTCCCGGCGCGGGGAACGAGAATCTCGCGTGGGAATGCGTCGGGTACATGCTGGAAGAGAGCGTGCAAGCCCGGCTCATGCGGGACGCCTCGCTCGTACCCGCCCGCGGGGACGTCGCCGACCGCCTGCTGCGCTCGGGCGAGCTGACCGAGAGGGAGAACGCGATCATGCGCCTCAAGGACCGCTTCGCCGTGAAATATCCGACCGTCGACGATGAGGGCGTGTGGAACAAATATACCGGCGATCAGGAGTGGCTGGAGTCGTCTCCTGCCGTCTCGTCGGAAGCGTTGGGGAAAAGATTGCGGCATTAGCCGGCGGAAGGGGAAATGAAAGGTGAAAATCGAGCATCTGTCGGTGCAGGGATGCAACGCGTGGAACGAAGACGCGTTGATTGTGAACGAGAAGGAGAGAATTTACGGCGTATTGGACGGAGCGACGTCACTGGCCAGCGCGGACGGCAGCGAGACGGGAGGATACCTGGCTTCCCGTACGGCGCAGCGCGTATTCCAAGAAGCCGAGAGCTCGGACGCGCCGCTGCGGAGCCTGGTGCTGCAAGCCAACGACCGCATCCGGGCGGAGATGATCGAGCGCGGAGTGGATGCCGACGACAAGCAAGCGGTATGGGCGGCGGGAATCGTCGTCGTTCGCATCGGGGAGCACCAGATCGAGTACGCGCAGACGGGCGACTGCATGCTGGTGGCTGTCTATAAGGACGGAACGGTGCGCACGGTGACCCACGATCAGGTCGACCACTTCGACGAGAATTCCCGCCTGCTGTGGGAGAAGTACACGCAGGAGGGATTGCCGCCGGAGGAGGTGCGCGCCCGCGTGTACGAAGTGATCAAGACGAATCGGCTGAAGACGAACACCCCGGAAGGCTACGCCATTCTGAACGGCGATCCGGCTCTGGAGCGCTACGTCGAGCATGGTTATCTCAATCGCATCCAGCTTGCCTCCCTTCTGCTCGTGACCGACGGCTTGTTCCTTCCCCGCAAGGCGGGAGAGCCGGCTCCGTCGATGGCCGACATGGTGGCGCTGATCGACGAGAAAGGGTTGGCCGGCTATGTCGACTGGCTGATCGCGAACGAGTACGACGAGTCTCAGCAAGGCAAGTATACGCGATTGAAGGTGGCCGACGACAAGACCGCCGTCAAGATCGATTTGGAATAGGCAGAACGATTATCGATGGATGCAGGGTAACGGGCATCTATCTCCTTCCGCTGCTATACGATCCAGGTGATTTCAGGATCGTATGAGGCAGTCTCCAGGAGATGGATGCCCTTTTATTGTGGATTTGGGCGGATTTCTAACGTTTGTTGACTGCGGTCTCATGTTTGTTGTCTGGAATGGGGCCAACGATTTTAGATACAATGACATCAATCGAATGAATGCGTTTACAAATCGATGGAAGCGCGTACAAGAAAACGCGACAAATGCAAGGGGTGGCTAACATGGACACGAAGAGCGGGCGAAAACGCTTGAGAACGCGCTGGCGCACACAGGATACCGAGCTGACGCTTCTGGCCCTGCCGACGACCGTCTGGTATATCCTGTTCTGTTTCTTGCCGATGTTCGGCCTCGTGATCGCTTTTAAGGATTTCAAGATTCACGGAGGGTTTCTAAGCAACGTCATCCACAGCGAATGGACCGGATTCAAGAACTTCGAATTCCTGTTCAAGTCGAACGACGCTTGGGTCGTGATCCGCAATACGTTGGGCTACAATATGATCTTTATCGTTCTGGGCATTGCGATTCCCGTCATCCTGGCGCTGATGATCGGTCAACTGCACAGCGGCAAGGCCGGCAAAATCTATCAGACGATGATGTTCCTGCCGTACTTCCTGTCATGGGTCGTCGTGTCCGCCATCGTATGGTCGTTCCTGAGCTTCGACAAAGGGATCGTCAATCAATTCCTGACCGGCCTGGGCGCAGACCCTGTGAACTGGTATATGGAGCCTAAATATTGGCCTTACTTTCTGATCTTCATGAATGTGTGGAAGGGCCTCGGCTACGGAATGGTCGTCTATCTGGCCACCATCACCGGCATCGACAGCACGTATTACGAGGCGGCCGTCATCGACGGCGCTTCCAAGTGGCAGCAAGCGCGATTCATTACGCTGCCGCTCATGAAGCTGGTTATCGTCATGATGTTCATCCTGGCCGTAGGCCGCATTTTCTACACGGATTTCGGTTTGTTCTTCCAAGTGCCGCGGGATTCGAACTCGTTGTTCACTGTAGCGACTACGATTGACGTTCTCGTGTACAAGCAGCTTAAGACGGCAACGGTAGGCATGGCCTCCGCTTCCGCTTTCGTACAATCGGTGATGGGCTGCTTGACCATTCTGTTGGCCAACTGGGTCGTTCGCCGCGTCGATCCGGACAGCGCCATGATGTAAGGAGGGAGCGGGAAATGAAAACAGCAGCGCGATACGAGACGGGGCTCGACAAATTCAACCGAATCGGCACTGTCACGAATTGGGGATTCCATCTTGTTTTTATCCTGTTGGCGTTGTTATGCCTCATCCCCGTCCTTGTGGTTCTGTCCATATCGCTGACCGGAGAGGAGTCCATCCGCAATGACGGCTACAGTCTCTTCCCGAAGGCCTTCTCCGGAGAAGCCTATCAGTACATTGCCCAGCAAGGGCAGATGATCACCCGGGCGCTCGGCGTCTCCGTACTTGTTACGGCCCTCGGCACCGTGCTGGGCGTCGTACTGACAACTTCGATGGGGTATGTACTCTCCCGGCCGAACTACAAGCTTAAAGGGCTGCTGACCTGGATCGTATTCATTCCGATGGTGTTCAACGGAGGTCTGGTGTCCAGCTACTATATCAATTCGAATATGCTGGGGCTGAAGGACACGGTGTGGGCGCTGATTCTTCCGCTGGCCGTCTCTTCCTTCAACGTCATCATTTGCAAAACCTTCTTCAGAAGCACGATACCGGACGCACTGATCGAATCCGCCGAGATCGACGGAGCGGGCCAACTGCGCATCTACTGCTCGATTGTGCTGCCGATTTCGCTTCCGGTGCTGGCCACCATCGGCTTGTTCCTCTGCTTCGCCTATTGGAACGACTGGTTCCAATCGATGCTGTACATCGACAATCAGAACTTGTACTCGCTGCAGGCGCTGCTGAACAGTCTGATGAGCAATGTGGACGCCTTGGCGAGGAACGCTTCCAGCATGGGGATCAGCTATGCCGAGCTTGTGGCGACCATGCCCAAGGAATCCGCGCGGATGGCCGTCGCCATCGTCATCGTCATTCCTGTGGCCATCGCTTATCCGTTCTTCCAGAAATACTTTATTTCCGGTCTGACGATAGGCGCCGTGAAAGGTTAACCCCGCAATAAGCCGGCATTTGTCCGGTTTATGATATCCGCTCTAGACGGCGGAATGAAGAAAGATACCAAAGGGAGGAATTGAGAATGACAAAGACGAAGAAGAAATGGCTGGCGATGGGAGCCGCAGCGGCACTGCTGACAACCGCGCTTGCGGGCTGCGGAGATTCGAATTCCAAATCCGAGCCGAGCAGCTCGCCTTCCAACTCCGGCACGCAGACGGCGGAAGCAAGCCAATCTGCCGGTTCGGGCGAAGTGCCTACGCTGGTATGGTGGACGATCGGCGGCCAAGTGCCTGCCAACTTCGATAAAGCGATCGCCGCGATGAATGAATACACGGCTGAGAAAATCGGCGTTAAAATCGACATCAAGGTAGCCAGCTGGGGCGACTGGGATACGAAGATCAATACGATCGTAAACACCGGCGAACCGTTCGACATCATGTTTACGAACAACAGCAAGTACAACCAGCAAGTGAACATGGGCGCGTTCGCCGATCTGACCGATCTGGTGCAAAGCGAAACGCCGGACCTCTATAACTTCGTTCCACAGAAAGTATGGGACGGAACGAAGATCGGCGGGAAAATCTATTCCGTGCCGACGTACAAGGACTCTTCCTTGACCCAATACTGGGTGTTCGACGACAAGTACGTCCAGAAATACGGCATCGACACGGCCGGCATCAAGACGTTGGGCGATCTCGACAAGGCTTTCCGCGATATGAAGGCCGGCGAAGGCAAGAGCTTCTACCCGCTGTCGCTCACCCAAGGCGACGGATTTAACGGATTCTTCAACGGTTACGACGACATGACGCTCGGCCTGCCGCCGATCGGCGTCAAAGTCGACGACGCTTCCCGCAAAGCCGTCTCCGTGCTGGAGCAGCCGGACGTCATGAACGATCTCAAGCAGCTGCACCAATGGTACAAGGACGGCATCGTCAATCCGGACGCGCCGACCAAGACCGAAGCGAACAAAGCCCGTCCGTTCTTCGCGGCGCAGGCGTTCCCGGGAGCGGAAGCGAGCTGGCAGATTACCGAAGGCGTCGAGAAGTACACGATGTTCCAGATCTTCGGCCCGATCTACACGACGAGCACGATCCAAGGCTCTCTGAACGCGATCTCGGCCAACTCTAAATACAAGAATGAAGCGTTGAAATATTTGCAGCTGGTCAATACGGATCCGAAGCTGCGCAATATGCTGGCCTTCGGCGAGCTGGGAGTCGACTACAACAATGTGGACGGCGAGAAAGTGATCGAGCGCATATCGGACACATGGCCGCTGGCCGCCTACACGCAAGGCACGTTCTTCAACCTGGCCGTCACGAAAGGCGCTCCGGTCGATCAGTGGGATCAAGTGCGCAAGCTGAACGATCAAGCGACCTCCTCGGCGATTCTGGGCTTTGCGCTGGACATCAGCGAGCTGGGCACAGAGGTAGCCAATACGAAAGCGGTATGGGACAAATATCGCTATGAGCTGCTGACGGGCGCTTCCGATCCGGAGAAGATGGTGCCGAGGATCGTTACGGAGCTGAAGGCCGCCGGTCTGGATAAGCTGATGACCGCCGCTCAAGAGCAAATCGATACGTATTTCCAGTAAGTTCCGTACGAAATCAATAGCCGGAGAACCCGAACGGATATGGCCGTTCGGGTTTTCTGGCACAATAAACGAGATTGCTTTTCACGATCAAGACGTTATATGGTGGAGCGGTAGGGCGCGACAAAAACCTGTTGCAAAGGAGATGCCGCATGCTTTCATTCATGAGAATCAAGATCTATCGCGGCAAGTTCCTTGCATATGCGGTATTTGTGGTGTTCATCGGCTTGACGCTGGGCGCGGTCACCTGCGCGGTGCTGCTGGATCAATGGATAGGCAATTCCCGGAACGATGCCGCCGGAGCGTTCTCCCGGGTGGAGAACGCGCTTCAGTACGATGCCGACCGAATCGAAGCTTTCATGCAGCGGGTATACTCCAACAGCGATCTGGTGTCCGACGTTCGCAGCTTCTTGGGCAATAACGCGGAAGGCTATCTGACGAGCCGGCTGCAGGGCAGCCAGTTCAATCGACCGCTCGTCTCTTTTCCCGAAGATATCCGATCCTTCCTGGGCAGCGGGAGCAGGAGAGACATCACCCAGATCAGCTTGCATACCGAGCAGGAGGGCAATGTCGTGAGCTTCGACAGCAGCGGCAATATGAGCTTCCTGTTCCGTCTGCCCAATACGGACGAAATGTTCCGCGAGACGATTCATAGAGGGTTCGTCTACCATAAGAAGCTTTCCGATCCGAATCAGATTTCCCGCCAACTGGGCGAGCTTCGATTCCTGGTCAGCAGCGAACGGATTTTCCAGACGGCCCAAAGCTCCCTTCTGGATGAAGCGGCGGCAATCAGCGGTTCCGGAGACGTCATCTTTATCGCCGGCGGCGACAGCGGCACGGAGGAGCTGGTTCGCCGGGTCGCGGCGGATGGACGCGCGCAAGGCTACCTCTCGACGGGATTCGCGAACCGGGCTTATTTCGTGAAGTTCGCCTCCAACGAGTTCGATTATCAGTTCGTCAGCATCGTGGATGTGGCTACATTGATCCATCGGCAGGCGGATGTGCTGCTCGTCGTATTTCTGATCGTGCTGGCCGCGATGATTAGCGTTCTGCTGCTGATCGTCTACAATCTGCGCGAGGATGCGAACTTCCTGCGACGGATTATCGTGTCCATCGGACGGGCGAAAACGGCGGATTTTACACCGGTCAGTCCGGCCCGCTACCGAAGAAACGAATACGGAATGATCGCTCGGGAGCTGGACGATATGATCCATCAGCTCGATCGGCATATCCGCACGAATTATCTGCTCAAGCTCAAGCAGCAGGAGACCGAGATGAAGGCGCTCCAGGCTCAAATCAATCCTCACTTTTTGTATAATACGCTTGAGGTGATCCGTTCTTCCGCTCTAATGAACAGCGTCGACTACACTTCCGATGCGATTGCCACTCTGGGCGGGCTGTATCGCGATATCGTCAAGAACGACAATATCATCTCGCTCGGCAACGAGCTGGCTCTGCTCCAGAAGTATCTGAAGATCATGGAATTCAAATATCCGGGTCGGTTCTACTATCAGTTCAACGTGGAGGAGACGCTGTTTCCCTTGCCGACCGTGAAGTTCTGGATGCAGCCGCTGGCGGAAAACTTCTTCGTTCACGGGTTTAACCCGGAAAGCGAGTTTAATCTGCTCATCGTGAACGGCTGGGAGGAAGAGACCTGCTTCAAGCTGGAGATCGTGGACAACGGCAACCGAATCCCCGAGGAGCGGCTGGCCGAAATCAGGAGGAAGCTCTCCCGAGGCGACGATACTCCGATGAACAACATCGGTCTGCGCAACGTGTATACTCGATTACACTTTTTCTATGGGACGGGTTTCTCCATGAAGATCGACAACAACGAGGAAGCCGGCGTTAAAATATCCGTAATCCTATCCAAGGAGGCGATTGGGGATGTACAAGCTGCTGATCGTAGATGACGAGCCACAGATTCTGGAGGGCATGAAGCGCACGCTGGATTGGGAAAAATACGGCTTCGGCCGCATTGAGACGAGTCAGACGTATGAGGGGGCGATATCGAAGGCGGTGGAACTGCTGCCGGACTTGGCGATCTTCGACGTGTGCATCGGCAAGCAGCGCGGCTACGACGCCATTCACAAGCTTAACGAGCTGCGTCTTCCTTCCAAATATATCATCATGAGCGGCTACGGCGAATTCCACTATGCGCTGGAGGCGATCCGCTGCGGAGCCAAGGACTATCTGCTCAAACCGATCGATCGGACGAAGCTGCAGCATCTGGTCGAGAGAATTATTGTAGAAGATCTCAACGGTACGGTGGAAGGCGCGGATCGCGACGACCTGGACACCGACCCGGTGCTCGGCGTGCGCTATGACAGTCTATCCAAGCTGACCAATCGCATCTTGCTGATCGTCAAGGCGGAATATGCGCAGAACTTGAGCCTGAAATCGGTGGCGGAGCGATTCCGGATGAACGGAACGTACCTGGGGCAGCTCTTCCTCAAGGAGACGCACAAGAAGTTCTCGGAGTATCTCATGGCGTACCGGATGCTTCGGGCCCGTGAACGCATTGTGACCACGGACGAGAAAATCGCGTCCATCGCGCCTTCCGTCGGATATCCCAATCTGAACTATTTTTACTCTCATTTCCAGGCTTATTTCGGCAGATCGCCTTCGGAATTGCGGAGAAAGGAATAACGCCGCCATGAGACGACAACGGAATTCCAGCCGTCCCGCCGCATTCTTAGCGCTCGTTCTGCTGCTGACGCTGTCTTTATTCGGCTGCGTCTCGACATCCGGCAATGGCGGACATGCCGCGACGGGCGGCGATACGGTGAACCTGATCTATTACACGATCGGAGATTCCGACAAAGACCTTCAGATGGTGACCGACAAGATCAACGAGGTGCTGGCCAAGAAAATCGGCGTGACCCTGACCTATATCAAGGTGGGCTGGCAAGAGTACGAAGAGCGTCTGAATACTCTGGTGTCGGCAGGAACTCCCTTCGACATCGCTTTCGCGGTAGAGTACACGACCTATGCGCAGCGCGGCGCACTTCTTAGGCTGAACGACTATCTGACCGCCGCGGGGAAGGACATGTACGCAGAGATCGATCCGATTCTCTGGAAGGGCGTGCAGCTGGACGACGGCGGCATCTACGGCGTGCCGACCAATAAGGAGTTGGCCGTTCGCGATCATTGGATGTACCCGGAGGCGCTGGTCAAGAAGTACGGGATCGACATCTCCCAATATACGACGCTGGCTTCCCTGGAGCCGCTGCTGCGGATGATCAAGGAGAAGGAGCCGGATTATCAGCCGATGGAGCTCGACAAGGGCTCGCAAAACTTCTTCGCTCTGAACGGCTATCATTACGTAGCGGAGAAGACGCTTCCGCTCATGGTGCGGGGCCAGGAACCCGATTCTCCGGTCGTGAGCATATTCGAGACCGAGGAAGCCCGGAACGTGCTGGATCTTCTGCGGCATTATTATGTGGAGGGCTACATCAACGAGGACGCGTCTTTGCGGGAGAGCCCCGGGCTGAAGCGGGGAGATCTGGTATTCTGGAAGGCCGCGGGAGGCGGGCCGCTGTCGGACAATAGCTGGAGCAAGGATCGCGGCTACAAGCTTGTGGCTCACCCTGTAACCCCTGCCTTGATCACGACCGAATCGATGCGGGGAGGGGTCATGGCCGTCAACGCGGATACGAAGCACCCCGTCGAGGCGGTTAAGTTTCTCAATCTGCTGAATACGGACCCCGAGGTGCGGAACCTGTTTAATTTCGGAATCGAGGGCGTGCATTACACGCTCGACAGCAACGGCCAGGTGGTGCCCGTCCCGCCGACGGACAACAACGGCAACCCGATCCCGGACGCTCAGCCCAGCTACGGCGGCGTGCAGTATACCCAGGGCAACTGGTTCATTCTGAAGACGATGGGCGGACAGTTCCCGGACCCCTTGGACAAATGGGAACAGTTCCGCGCCAGCAACAAAGAAGCGGTCTATTCGGGCACGCTGGGTTTTACTCCGGACTTGTCGGGGATGCCCCTGCAGGTGAAGAACGTCCAGATGGTCTGGGAGAAGTATTTTCCCGGCCTGATGACGGGCAGTCTGGACGTGGATGACATGCTGCCCAAGTTTAATCAGGAGCTTCGGCAGGCGGGCATCGACGAGGTGCGGTCCGAAGTGCAGAGGCAGCTCGACGCTTGGCGAGCCGCCCGTTAGCGGCGTTGGTTGACGACTAGAGCCAACCGTGCCGAAGCATGCTGTCCATGGAGTCCTTCATGAGCCGGTCGAAATCGGTGTGCCGATAACGATAGACGCCGGGATGCTTGGTAACGTAGGCGTTGGCGTGCCCCAGCTTGCTGTACATGGAAGCGACGCCGGACGAGAACCACTTCAGTGCCCAGAACACGGAAGTAGGGATGACGGGGGAACGAGGTTTGTAGCCAAGATGTTCGTATTGACGCCGGATCGACTTGGCCATCCGATCCATTTTGGAAGTGATGCCGAAGGAGAAATGGCGATGGCCGTCCGTCTCCGGGTTCTGCATGACGGCAATATGCATGAGGGCGCAATCTCGGACGTCCACCATATGGTTGACCATGTCGGGAAAAGCGGGAAGTTTGCCCAGGGCGACGTTTTTGAGCATTTCGAGGCTGAAGCGGCCCCAGGGGACGAGGGATGGACCCGCAATGAAGCAGGGATTGATCGCCGACAAAGGCACCCGTCGCGGATTGACGCTCTCGTCTGCGGCCAGGTCCCAAGCGAGCTTCTCCGCCATCGTCTTGCTGCGGAAATAGTCGTTGCGGCCTGCCGGACCGTCCAGGACGGTCCAGTCGTCCTCCGTAAAGCTCGTCTTCGATCGCGGAAATCCGTAAGCGATCGCGGCCTCCGAACTGGTCAGGACGACTTTCTCCACCGACGGCTCGCGAAAGGCGGCTCGCAGCAAATATTCCGTTCCCTGAACCGCTCCGCCGGTTCGATCTTTCTCGGAGGGGACCGCCTGGGGGCTGGCCACGTGGAAGACCCACCTCACCCCGCGCACCGCTTCCGCCCAGCCGGCCTCTATGCGAAGATCGGCCTCGACGAATTCGGCGCCGGGCAGAAGCGCCCGCAGCTTCTCCTGCTGCTCCGGGTTGCGCGCGTTGCGGACGGTTCCTCTGACGCGGTAGCCTTGTTCGATCAAATAATGCCCGATCCAGGAAGCCAAGTACCCGCTAACGCCCGTCACCAAACATAAATCTCCTTGCCGCATGCTGTTCTCCATATTCCATCCTCCTGTTTTAATAAATGAATGTTTATTTATATTAAAGGAAAAAGAGAAGGTCAAGCCTGGACGGCCTCCCAGCTCATCCGAATGACCTTATCCAACATTCGTTCATCGATCGTCGGCCGGAGCTTTAATTGCTCCTTTACCCATTGAACGACCGGAACCACCGAATACAGAACAAGCAATTGAAGATCCGCGTCCTTGAACAGTCCTTGCCGCTGCCCCTCTCCGAACAATTCGCCGAGCGGCTCGTTCAGGGACTGGGTTTCCTCGAGGCACCATTTCTCCAGCAAGGGAGAATTCGAGATCTGCTCCATGAACAGGAACTGTTCCTTGTACTGTTGAATGAACGCCACGAATCTTCTCAGCAGATAATCGAAGCGTTCGCGAACCGGGGCCGCGGGATCCTCATCCGAGAACAGGAACGCGCTCAGTTTCTTCTTGCTCCGAACGTAGGACTTGCTCAGCATATCCTCCTTGTTCACGAAATAAATGTACAGCGTGGCCGAGGATACGTTCGCCTTCTTGGCGATCTTGGCAACGGTCGTCGCTGCGATGCCGATCTCGTTGACCAGCTCGATGGTGGCTTCGTACAGAGCATCGATTTTGTTGTCATCCTTTTTCCTCATGGGCCTATAATAAATGATTGTTCACTTAAAGTAAAGAGGGGAGTCCAGACAAATGCGCATTTGGTTCTGACCGTTGGTGGCGCAAGTCTAATTTTGTATAATGAAGTCAAATGAAGAGGGGCGCGAGCCCGGAAAAGAGGATGATAACCGGAGATGACGGAGAACACGATCATTCGATTCGAGGGCGTGACGCAAAAATACGACCGGAGCACGGTGCTGAATCGGGTAAGCTTCGAGATCGAGAGGGGCAAGTTCTACACGCTGCTCGGACCTTCGGGCTGCGGCAAGACGACGATTCTGCGGCTGATCGCGGGCTTCATCCGGCCGACGGAAGGAAAGATCTACTTCAACGGCAAGGTGCTCAACGACGTCCCGGCGGACAAGCGTCAAGTGAATACGGTGTTCCAGGATTACGCGCTGTTCCCGCATCTGAACGTGTTCGAGAACGTTGCCTTCGGCTTGCGCATCAAGAAGCTGAAGAACGCCGCCATCTCCGAGAAGGTGAAGGAGGCGCTGCGCTTCGTGAACCTGGAAGGCTACGAGGACCGCGAGATTACGGAGATGTCCGGCGGTCAGCGGCAGCGGGTGGCGATCGCTCGCGCGATCGTGAACGAGCCGGAAATTCTGCTGCTGGACGAGCCGCTGTCGGCGCTCGACCTGAAGCTGCGCACGGAGATGCAGTACGAGCTGCGGGAGCTGCAGCGGCGCCTCGGCATCACGTTCGTGTTCGTCACCCATGACCAGGAGGAGGCGCTGGCGATGTCGGACGAGATCTTCGTCCTGAACGCAGGGGAGATTCAACAGAGCGGAACCCCGACGGACATCTACGACGAGCCGATCAACCGGTTCGTGGCCGACTTCATCGGCGAATCCAACATCGTGCCCGGACGCATGATCGAGGATTTCCTCGCGGAATTCGCCGGGAAGCGATTCGAGTGCGTGGACCAGGGGTTCTCTCCGAACGAGCCGGTGGAGATCATGATCCGTCCCGAGGATCTGGAGATTACGGGGCCGGAGCAGGGCAGCCTGGAGATCAAGGTCGACAGCCAGCTGTTCCGGGGCGTCCACTACGAGATCAGCGGCTACGACAAGGCGGGCAACGAATGGCTCGTCCACTCGACGAAGAAGGCGGAGGTCGGCAGCAGCATCGGGCTTCGCTTCGATCCGGAGGCGATTCACGTCATGCGCTTCGGCGAGACGGAGGAGGAGTTCGACAAGCGGCTCGAATCGTACTCCGAGCATGCGCAGGCGGGCTCCGCGGGTGACGGCCGATGATCCGCACGCGGAATCTCTATCTCATTCCGTATGCGGCGTGGATGCTGCTGTTCGTCGCGACTCCGATCGTGCTGATCGTCTACAACTCGTTTTTCGATGTCGAGGGCAATTTTACATGGGGCAACTTCGAGAAGTTTCTGACCCCGGTCTACTTGCGCATGACGTTTAATTCGTTCTGGTACGCGTTCCTGATTACGGCGTTCTCGCTGCTGGTCGCGTATCCGACGGCGTATTGGCTGACGCGAGCGAAGCACAAGCAGCTCTGGCTGCTGCTCATCATCGTGCCGAGCTGGATCAACCTGCTGCTGAAAACGTACGCCTTCATCGGCCTGTTCGGCACGTACGGCTTCGTCAATGCGGTGTTCGAGGCGGTCGGCATTGGCACGAAGCAGATTCTGTTCACCGACTTCAGCTTCGTGTTCGTGTCGGTCTACATTTTCATCCCGTTCATGATTCTGCCGATCTATAACGCGCTGGAGGAGATCAACCCGTCGCTCCTGTACGCAGCCAGAGACCTGGGAGCATCTCCGTGGATGGCGTTCCGCCGCGTCGTGTTCCCGCTCACCCTCGCAGGGGTGAAGGCCGGCTGCCAGGCGGTGTTCATTCCGGCGCTGTCGCTGTTCATGATCACCCGGCTCATCGCGGGCAATCGCGTCGTGACGCTGGGCACGGCGATCGAGCAGCATTTTCTCGTGACGCAGGATTGGGGCATGGGCTCGGCCATCGCCGTGCTGCTTATTATCGTTATGGCCGTCATCATGCTGATGACCGGCACGCGGGGAGCGAGGAATCCAGTCCGATGAAAATGAAAAACGGAAAGCTCGCCAACGTCTATCTCGTCGCGGTGTTCGTCGTTCTGTATGCGCCGATCTTCTATCTGATGTATTACTCGTTCAACAGCGCAGGGACGATGCACGGGTTCGAAAGCTTCACGCTGGAATGGTACGAGGAAGTGTTCCAGGATGCGAGACTGCTCATCATCGTGTTGAACACGGTCGTCATCGCTCTGCTGTCGTCCGCGATCTCCACCATTCTCGGCGTCATCGGCGCGCTTGCGATTCAGCGGGTAAGGAAGCTTAGGCAGCGCAACTCGCTGCTGGCGATGAACAACGTGCTGATCGTCAGCCCGGACGTCATCATCGGCGCGTCGTTCCTGATCTTCTTCACGATGATCGGCATCCAGCTCGGCTTCACGTCCGTGCTGCTGTCGCACATCGCGTTCAGCGTGCCGATCGTCGTGCTCATGGTGCTGCCCAAGCTGCAGGAGATGAGCCCGACGCTGATCGACGCGGCCAAGGATCTCGGCGCGAGCGGCTGGGGCGTGCTGACGAAGGTCATTCTGCCTTTCCTCCGACCGGGGATATTCGCGGGCTTCTTCATGGCCTTGACATATTCGCTGGACGACTTCGCGGTGACGTTCTTCGTGACGGGCAACGGCTATACGACGCTGTCGGTGGAGATCTATTCGCGAGCCCGCCAGGGCATCTCGCCTTCGATCAACGCGCTGTCGACGCTGATCTTCCTGTTCACGATCACGCTTGTGCTGGGCTACTACTTCTTGACGAGGCGGACCAGCCGCAAGCCGGACTGGGGGGTCGTGCAGCCATGAAGCAGTTGGTCAGATTGTTCGCGGCCGTGTTTGCCGTAGCGCTGGGCCTGATGTACTGGACGTCGCACTTGAATTCGTCGCAGGGTTATTCGGGCGCGAATACGATTACGATCTTCAACTGGGGAGATTACATCGATCCCGACCTGATCGCCGAGTTCGAGGAGGAGACGGGACTTAAGGTTATCTATCAGACGTTCGATTCCAACGAAGCGATGATGACGAAGATCGAGCAGGGCGGCACGGCGTACGATATCGCGATTCCGTCGGAATACGCGATCAGCAAGCTGAAGGAGGAAGGGCTGCTGCTGCCGATCGATCATTCGCAGGTTCCGAACCTGGGCAATATCGACGAGCGCTTCCTCGACTTGAGCTTCGATCCCGGGAACGAGTACTCGATTCCGTACTTCTGGGGGACGGTCGGCATCATCTACAACCCGACGCTGCTGGACGGACAGACGTTCGAGAGCTGGGACGATCTGTGGAACCCGGAGCTGCGCAATCGGATTCTGCTCGTGGACGGGGCGCGGGAGGTCATCGGCTTCGGGCTGAACAGTCTCGGCTACTCGCTCAACGATACGAACGAGGAGCATCTGCAGGAGGCCAAGCGCAAGCTCGGGACGCTGACGCCCAACGTCAAGGCGATCGTCGGGGACGAGATCAAGATGCTGCTGGCCGGAGAAGAGGCGGCCGTCGGCGTCGTCTGGTCGGGAGACGCGGCGGAGGTTATGTGGGAGAACGAAAATCTCGACTACGTGATTCCGCAAGAAGGCTCGAACGTGTGGTTCGACAATATGGTCATTCCGACGTCGGCCCGCAATCTGGAGGGGGCGCATCAGTTCATCAATTTCATGCTGGACCCCGAGATCGCGGCTCGGAATGCCGAGTACGTCGGCTACTCGACGCCGAACGCGAAGGCGCTGGAGCTGCTGCCGGAGGATATCTCCCAGGACGAGCGGTTCTATCCGCCTCCGGAGCTGACCGACAAGCTGGAAGTGTACGAGAATCTGGGGAAAAAGATGCTGTCGCACTACAACGAGCTGTTCCTGGAGTTTAAGATGCACAGGAAGTGAGTACGCTTGAGAGAGGCTGCCGCGGTCGAAGGACCGGGCGGCCTCTTTTGCATGTTCGGGGAAAGGAGAAGGGGATGATCGGCGATAGGTTTCGGGCAACGAGGCGGGTACGCCCTGCGGCACGTTCAACGGCAAGTTCGGCGGCCTGTCGGGGGCAAGTCCGGCGGCCTGTTCGGGGCGCTGCGAAGGGCGGGCGGCAAGTTGAACGGGCGCGGCAGAGGAATGGTTTTCCATGCGGCTGGAAATAGTAAGGTAAAATTGTTCCTTCCGAGGTTGCCGATGGAAAGAATCAGCCAATCCCAATTGGCCGCCATGATCGTCCTGTTCCAGATCGGCAGCTCGCCGTTGTTCCTGCTTGCGAGCGAGGCGGGCCCGGATGCTTGGATCTCCGTCCTGATCGGGATGATCGGAGGGCTGCTGCTGCTCTCGCTGGTGACGCTGCAGCTCCAGCGCCGGATGCCGGAGCAGGACCTGTTCGACATGATCGAACGGTCCCTCGGGAAAGTCGCGGGGGGCCTGCTGGCGGCGGTCTACATCGTCTATTTCGGATACAAAGCGGTCCGGAACATCCGGGAGTTCGGGGATCTGATGATTCTCTATCTGCTCCCGTCGACCCCGCTATGGTTCATTATACTGGTCCTTCTGGCCGTAGCCGCCTATGCGGTGTTTCAAGGCATTGAAGTGTTCTCGAGAGTGGCTCAGATTTTGCTTCCGATGATCGTATTCATCTATGTCGCGCTCTTCGTCGCTGTGTGTGGGACGGCGCTGTTCGATGCTCACCGTCTCATGCCCGTGCTGGACAATGGGCTGAAGAAGCCGATCGAATCCGCGCTTCCGGAACTGATCTCTTTTCCGTTCGGGGAGATGGTGCTGTTCCTGCTCTTCTGGAAATACGCGGATCGAACAGGCGGAACGACGAGAACGACGCTGCTCTCGTATCTGTTCGCGGGAACGTTCATCGTGATCACGACGATCTTCATTCTGGGGAGTCTCGGGCCTCTGGCGGAATTCAGCGTCGTTCCTCTGATTCAGATCGTGAGTCTGGTGCAGACCGCGGATTTCATCCAGCGGCTCGATCCCATCGTCGCTCTGCTGCTGTTCGGAGGAGTGTTCATGAAGATGACGTCGTATTACCTGGGCACGACGCTGCTCTTCTCCCGCCTGTTCAGAATCGGCCGGTTCGCGGCTCTGTTTCCCGTCGGCGTGCTGCTGTTCATGGGATCCCTGGCGTTCAGAAGCTATATGCAGCACATCTGGTTCGGTTTCGAGAAAAATTTGAAGTACCATTTTCCCATCTTCCAGATCGTGATCCCCGTTCTGCTCTTGTTGGCGACGATGATCCGATCGCGATTCGAGAAGAACCGCACGACCCCTTCTTGAACAACCTCTTGAACGACTTGCGCGCAGAGGAGGAGCTTCGATGAAGCTGTGGAACGCTCTCTTCCGAAGGAGGAGAGGTCAAGGAAACTCGCAGCAGAGGAAGGCCGCCAAGCAAGACGGCCGCAGCGGCAAAGCCGCATCGCGGGAGAGCGAAGACGGCCTGTCCGAAGACATCGACGAGAATCTGCGGACGATCGTGACGGAGCTGGGCGGAAGCGACGATCTTACGATTCGCAAGATCGACGTCTCGGGGGCGGATTCGATCGTCGTGGCCTTCATCTATATCGATAATCTGGTCGATTCCGCAATGGTGAACCAGATGCTTCTTCATCCGCTGATGTCGGAGATCGACGATACTCCGTCCGGCGAGTCGTCGGAGGAATGGTACCGGAGGGTCAGGGATCGGGCGCTTGCGGTCGGCCGCGTGCACGAAATGCGCACGGCAAGAGAAGCGCTTGCTTGCATCCTGGAAGGACATACGATCGTGTTCCTGCAAGGAAGCGCGGTGGCCCTGGCCGCGGACACTTCGGGAGGCGATCGGCGGGCGGTGGAGGAGCCCGGCACGCAGACGGTCATCCGCGGTCCCAAGGAGGGCTTCACGGAGTCGATCAAGACGAATCTGTCCTTGATCCGAAGGCGAATCAAATCCCCCCGATTAAGGGTGGAGCGGAAAACGCTGGGGAGGCTGACGCAGACGCAGATCGCGCTGGTCTACCTCCATGGCATCGCGAAGGCCTCGATCGTGGAGGAAGTGCGGCGAAGAATCGACCGGATCGATACCGACAGCATTCTGGAAAGCGCATATATCGAAGAGTTCGTTCAAGACGCGCCGTTTACGCCGTTCCCGACGATCGAGAACACGGAGCGCCCCGATGCGGCCGCAGCGGGCATTCTGGAAGGGCAAATCGCCATTATCGTGGATGGCACTCCGTTCGCGCTGCTTGCGCCAGTAACGTTCGTCCGGTTTTTCCAATCAAGCGAAGACTATTATCAACGGTTCGGCATTGCCTCTTTTTTGCGGTTGATCCGCTATGTCGCGTTTTTCGTATCGATGCTGCTGCCTGCGATGTATATCGCCATAACGACGTTTCACCAGGAGATGCTGCCGACTCCGCTGCTGATCAGCTTGGCGGCGCAGCGGGAAGGCGTGCCGTTCCCGGCGATCGTCGAAGCGTTGCTGATGGAAATCACGTTCGAGGTGCTGCGCGAGGCGGGGGTGCGGATGCCGAAGGTCATCGGTCCCGCGATCTCGATCGTCGGAGCGCTCGTGCTCGGACAATCCGCGGTGCAAGCCGGACTGATCTCCGCGGCGATCGTCATCGTCGTGTCGTTCACCGCGATTGCCAGCTTCGTCATTCCGGCGATCAATATGTCGATCGCGGCCCGGCTGATCCGGTTCGCCATGATGATCCTGGGCGGGACGCTCGGGCTGTTCGGAATCATGTCCGGCTTGATGGTGCTGCTTATTCATCTGGCGAGCCTGCGCTCCTTCGGCGTCCCTTATCTGGCTCCTCTGGCGCCTTTCGTCTGGACCAACTGGAAGGACGCATTTGTTCGCATGCCGCACTGGGCCATGAAGAAACGTCCGCCGACGATTGCGGACGGAAGCAATCTCGTCCGCCAGAGCGGCGGTCAGAAGCCGAAGCCTCCGGGCCGAAAATCGAAATTTTAGGAGATCCCCCATGCCGTTAAATCCTGAGAAGATAGGCTCTGTACAGGCGGCGGTTTTGATCTCGATGGCCATCGCGCCGACGGCTGTCATCGTCATTCCCACGGTATCTATCGGAGCGTCCGGGCAGGACGCCTGGCTGTCGGTGCTCGCGGCGTGGCCGCTGGGCATCGGATTCGCGCTGCTCTACGGTTCGCTCTCGCGTATGAATCCGGGAGTCTCTTTCTTCTCTTGGCTGGATTCCCGGCTGGGCCGAGTGGTAAGCGTCACGGTGGGCCTTCTGCTGGCACAATACTATCTGTCCGTCGCTTCGGTTACGATCCGGGAGCTCGTCAATTTCCTGTCCAACGAGCTGCTGCAGAAAACGCCCGTGGTGGTGCTATCGGCCGTGCCGATCCTGATTGCCGTCTACGCGGCGTCGGGAGGCATCGAGGTGATCGCGCGCGTCAGCGTCCTCGTCTGCACCGGGATGATCGTGTTCCTTGCCTTAGGGATCGGCTTGGAGTTCAATCAGATGCAGCCGAGATTCCTGTTTCCCGTCGGGGATGCTCCGCTTCCACGCCTCATCAAGGGCGGGCTTCCGTCCGTAGGATGGTTGTCGGAAGCTTCGCTTCTGTTCATCCTCGCCCCTTACCTGAGCAAGCCTCGCCGTTCTACGGCGATTGCGATCGCGGGGGTCTCTCTGGCGACCTTCCTGCTATTAACTGTCGTATTGGTGGTTCTGCTGCAATTCGGTCCGGAGCTGCCGGGCATTATGGCGTATCCCATGTTCGGAGCGGCGGAAATCATTAAATACGGGAGCTTCGTAGAGCGGGTCGATTTGGTCTTCATCTGCGTCTGGGTCGCGACTGTCTACGTCAAGCTGTGCATTTTCGTATTCGGCACGGTCCACTGTTTCACGCAGTCGCTCCGGATCAAGGCGGTGAAGCCGTTCCTCTGGACGACCAGCCTGCTCATTTTCTTGCACTCGCTGTATTCCTGGTCGGATGAAGCGACTTTCCTTCATTATCAGAAATCCGTATCGACGGCGTTCTTGATTACGTGCAACGTGATCGTGCCGGCCCTTGTATGGTTAGGTCTGAAAATAAAGCGCCGACCGGCGGCTTCGGCAGGGGAGTCGCCATGAGGACGGGAAAACGGTTCGTTGCGCTGCTGCTGGCGATCGCGTGCTTCGGAACGACCGGATGCTGGGACCGGACGGAGCTGAACGAGCTGGCGATCACTTCGGCGACGGCGATCGACTGGGACGACGGCAAGTGGATCGTCTCCTATCAGGTCGTTATTCCGTCCGCCATCTCGAAGGCGATGAGCGTGACGGGCGGCGGAGCGTCGAAGCTGCCGATCATCGTCTATTCGACCGAAGGCAAGACAATCCGCGAGGCGGTCGGGCGCAGTACGCTGGAGAGCCCTCGCCATCTCTTCTTCTCCCATACCCGAGTTGTCGTGGTCAGCGACGTCGCTGCCCGACACGGGCTGTCGCCGCTGCTGGACGTCTACTTCCGCAATCCCGACTCCCGGGAGACGGTGAGCGTGCTTATCGCGAAGGGCAACGCGCGCAAAATTTTGGAGCAGCTGATGCAGATTCAGATCATTCCCGGCGACGGCATCGAGGAAACTTTGCGCAAGGAGTCCGAAGAATTTTCCGCATTGCCGAACGTTCGAATATACGATCTGGCGCTGTCGATCGTCAGCCCGTCCAAGAGCGCGATCTTGCCCGAAATTCTGATCTCGGGCAAGGATGAGGTAAGCTCGGCGGACGCTTTGAGCAAAACCTCGCTGTCCTCCAAGCTGCGTCTGGGCCGATTGGCGGTGCTTAGCGGAGACCGGATGGCCGGGTGGATGAGCCGCGAGGAAGCGCTCGGGGTCGCCTTCATCCGCGACCGGATCAAGACGACGACGCTGCCTTTCTCCTGCGAAAAGAACAAGCCGAAGATAGACTCGGCATTCAGGCTGTCGCAGTCGTCGACGCGACTGACGCCGAAGAAGGGCGGGGACGGCTTCGTCATGAACATCGAGGTGAAGGGAGAAGGGCAGCTTGTGGAGACGGATTGCACGAAGGATCTGAACGAGCCTTCGGTCGCTCGTCAACTAGAAGGCCAATTGGAGTGGGAGATTACGGATATGATCGAGAAGGCGTGGCAGGCGGCCCGGAAGATGAACATCGACGTCGTCGGATTCGCGGACGCGATCCATCGGAAGTATCCGAAGGATTGGAAGCGGATGAAGAAGGATTGGCCGGCGTCTCTGGCCAAGATTCAAATCGAGCCTTCGGTTCATGTCACGATCAAGCGGATGGGGCTGACCAACCAGTCGTTCAAAACTTTGACGGAAAAGGATTAGGGGCGGGAGCATGGGAGAGCTGATCATGTATGCTGTCGGGTATGCGGCGTTGCTGGTTCTGGGGCTGCGGGCTCTCCGGCACGAAGGCAGGAAGATCGACCAGGCCATCTATATCGCGCTGATCGGTTGGTGCGCCTATATGAATATCGCCGGCTTGTTCCGTTGGCCGGCCGGATCGGTCGCGGAGCTGAACGGCTTGGTGTTCTTCCCTATCGGACAATGGATATTGGCCCTGTTGGATGGTATGGTATAAGTAACGGAGTCAAAGTCAAAGCATGGGGGAGAGCAAGAAACGGATGCACAACGGGAAAGCCATCATCGGCATCGACATCGGGACGACAAGCACGAAAAGCGTAGTGTTCGGAGAAGGCGGGAAGCAGCTCGGAAGCTTCGCGGTCGAGTATCCGCTGCTGCAGGAGCAGGCGGGCTGGGCGGAGCAGGAACCGGAGACGATCGTGAAGGCCCTTGCGCAGAGCGTGCGGGGGGCGTTGGAGCAGAGCGGACTGAGCGGAGAGGACGTCTCCGCGGCCGGCTTCAGCTCGGCGATGCATTCGGTGATCGCAGTCGACGACGGCGGGCGGCCGCTCACGAGAAGCATCACCTGGGCGGACGGGCGCAGCGAGCCGCAGGTCCGGTCGATCAAGGAGCGGCCGGGCGGGCTTGAGATTTACAGGCGGACGGGAACCCCGATCCATCCGATGTCGCCGCTTCCGAAGCTGATGTGGCTGCGGGAGCAGCGGCCGGACGTGTGGGCGGACGCTCGCAGATTCGTATCCATTAAAGAGTACGTCGTTCACCGTCTGTTCGGGGAGTGGGTCGTCGATCCTTCGCTGGCTTCGGCGACCGGATTGCTGCGGCTCGATACGTTGACGTGGGACGACGAGGCTTTGAGCGTGGCGGGGTTGGACGCCGACAGGCTGTCCGCGCTGCGGCCGGTCACGTACCGGCTGGAGGGACTGGAGCGGACGTGGGCGGCCGAGATGGGACTGCGGCCGGAGACGCCGTTCTTCCTCGGCTCCAGCGACGGAGCGTTGGCGAATCTGGGCGTCGGTGCGGTCGGAGCGGGGGATCTGGCGATTACGATCGGCACCAGCGCGGCTGTACGGATGATGACGGACAAGCCGGCGACGGACGAGAGGATGCGCACGTTCTGCTACAGCGTGGCGGATTCTTCGTATGTCGTGGGAGGCGCGACCAATAACGGAGCCATCGTGCTTCAATGGATGAAAAATTCCTTGTTCGGCGGGACCAAGACGACGGAGGAGCTGCTGGAAGAGGCGGCACGGGTCGGCCCCGGGGCGGACGGTCTGCTGTTCCTCCCCTTCCTGTCGGGAGAGCGGGCTCCGATCTACAACGCGGAGGTGCGCGGCACTTATATCGGCGCGAATCTGGGCCATCGCGGGGAGCATTTCGTCCGCGCAGGGCTGGAGGGCGTTCTGTTCGCGGTGCTGTCGGTCGCGGAAGCGCTGCGCGAGTTGGCCGGCCCGGCCTCGGAGGTGCGCGCGTCGGGAGGCTTCGCCAAATCGCCGCTATGGCTGCAGATGCTGGCCGATATGCTGGGACAAGAGGTCAGCGTTCCCCGCGTGACCGAGGCTTCGGCGTTCGGCGCGGCGATGACGGCGATGCAGGGCCTCGGAGAGCTCGCGGATCTAAGCCGCGCCAAGGAATGGGCGCCGATCGCGCAGCGGCTGCAGCCGGACTCCCGGCGTCACGGCATCTATCGGGAGCTGTTCGGGATTTACGAGCGGACGAGGGACGTTCTGCCGGAGCGGTTCGCGGAATTGGCGCAGTTTCAGCGCAAGCTTCGCTAGGGAGAACGATTAGAGTTCGGCGGCGATTTTGCGCTCCGCGGGAGAAGTTGAAAAAAACGGTCGGATAGTGATAATAATTCTCATTGTTGGATACAATACTGAGGAGCCCAAGCAAAGATGCCTTCGGCGGCGTCCCTGGGACGGTGAATGCGTTTGGTCAGAGACGATTCGGATAAGGATAGCGGAGGTTATCTTGTCTGAATCGTGGAGAAAAGGGCTGCCCCGCAACCGATAATCGTTCGATACGACTCGGTATGGGACAGCCCCCGGGCCCGAAGCGCTTCCGGACCGAACCGTTATGCTAAGCTCCGTGTGGTCGCACGAATTACATTTTCGGTTCGAACGTTTTGCAATCGGTCTCTTCGGAATGGGACGCTTGTTTGTTCCGGTTGTTCACGACGTAGATCGAAGAAGCGTGACACTCGTTCCCCGGACCCCAGTACTTGCAGGAATTGACTTCGCACAGTACGTCTTTGGCCATGGCTCGCTCACCTCCTCTCAATAGGATGGTCCAAGCCAATGGCTTTATACGTGGGAGCCCCCGCAAACTTTCCTTTTCGGAACGTTGTGCGGGTTTTTTCGCGTGTCATTGGGGTGTCGAGGCGGTTGGCTCGCAGGAAAAACTTTTCAGAAGATGGCAAACCTTGCGAAGGAAAATTTTCCCGAACGTAGAATAGATCAATAGTCGGAAAATGGAGAATGGTGACGGGACGAGAGGACTAGAGAGGCGCTGCCGGACGGTTCGTCGTTAAAGTCACGGGGGAGGCAAGCAGGCATGGCAATTATCGAGGTCGTCAAATACGACGGACCCGCGGACGTGTTCGCGTGGAGATATCCGAATCAGGAGCTGGGAACCTGGACCCAGCTGATCGTCAACGAGACGCAGGAGGCAATCCTGTTCAAGGGCGGCAGGGCGCTCGACGCGTTCCGGGCGGGCCGCCATACGCTGAGCACGGCTAACATTCCGTTCTTGCAGGAGATCGTCAATCTTCCGTTCGGGGGACGCTCGCCGTTCACGGCGGAAGTATGGTACGTCAACAAAATTCATTCGCTGGATGTCAAATGGGGGACGACGACTCCGCTGCAGCTGCAGGATCCGAAGTATCAGATCATCGTCACGGTACGTTCCTTCGGCCAATTCGGCTTGCAGATCGAAGATGCGCGGAAGTTCCTGACGAAGCTGATCGGCACGCTTCCGGTGTTCGACAAGGATGCGATGATCCGTCACTTCCGGGGCGTGCTGATGATGAATATCAAGGAACTGATCTCTTCCTATCTGATCTTCAAGAAGATCAGCATTCTGGAGATCAGCGCCTATATGTCGGAAATCTCCAAGCATATCGAAGAGCGCATCGGGCCGATCTTCGCCGAGTTCGGCATCCGGATCTTGAATTTCTTCATCGATTCGATCAATATTCCGGACGACGATCCGGCAACGGCCAGATTAAAGGAAGCGTTGGCCAAGAGAGCGGAAATGGACATCCTCGGCTATACGTACCAGCAAGAGCGCACATTCGACACGCTGGAAGGAGCGGCCAGGAACGAGGGCAGCGGCAGCGCGAATGTGATGGGGGCCGGAATGGGGCTGGGAATGGGCTTCGGCATCGGCGGCGCCATGGGCAATCAGGTGTCGGGCCTGGCCGGTCAGCTGAACGTCGGCGGGGACTACAACAAAGCGTGTCCCAAATGCCGGACGATGAACCGCCAAGACGCTCAGTTCTGCATCTCCTGCGGCCACAACTACGCGGCTGCTCCGGCAGGGGCGCCGGAGGTGCAGTGCAGCAATTGCGGCCGGAATTTTCCCGCGAGCGCGAATTTCTGCCTGCACTGCGGAGATCCGAACAACGCCTGCGAGAAATGCGGAGCGGACAATCCGCAGGATGCGAGCCGGTGCATGAAATGCGGTCATTCGCTTAAAGGCAATCCTTGCCGCGAGTGCGGCGAGGAAGTCGATCCGGCAGCCAAGTTCTGCCCGAATTGCGGTACCGGCATGGCGCTGAAGTGCGGCAATTGCCAGCATGAGGTGAAGCCGGGACAGAAATTCTGTCTCGAATGCGGCAATAAGCTGATCGATTAGAGGAGGCTGATCTTAGAGGGATGGATAACATCGGCTTGCAAAAGGAAGAAAGCTCCGGCAAAGGATTCGCCCGCATCGCCACGTTCGTCTATGCGTTCGCGCTGCTTGTTACCGCGGCGCTGGTGCTGCTGCTCGGGCTGCCGTACGCCCGTACGTCCCATCTTTGGATTACGCTTCCGTCGTTGATGCTGGGAGAGACGTTTCTGTACGGAATCACGCTTCATTACTTGGCCAACCGGCCCCGTTCCCGCGGGCTGATCCCGGTGTATATCGCGCTGGGCATCGTTGCGGGGGTCTATTGGGTCGGGGCGTTCGTGTTCGCGATGGTTTTCTCCTGGGCGCTGGACGTGTCGACGTTCCATTACGCTCTCGTACAGTTTATTCTCCTGGGCTCGGCGGCCATCGTGCTCGGGCTTCTGGCGATGTATATGAAAAACGCCGCTCTGCAAGAGAAAGGCTCATGACGATCAGGCACTAGTAGGGTAATCCCGAAGTAACGTAACCAAGAGGTTGAAGAATCTAAGCCGATTGAGTCGGGTTACAGCAGCAAACGGTGGGAAATTGGGGCTGTAAGCTTGCCCAGCCGGGTTATAGTGGAAAATGGTGGTAAATGGGTGCTGTAAGCTTGCTCAGTCGGGTTGCAGCGGCAAATGGTGGTACAACGAGGCTACAGGCCGGCAGTATCGGGTTAGAACAGTACCGTGGCCAATGTCCCGACCGTCAATCTACTGCGTCGGCTTCGAGCGAAATCGTATTTTACTTCTGGAACGCTCTACTAGTACAAAGATAAAGAGAGGCAACCGACGGATGAAAATCGATAGCCCGAAAATTCACGGTGCGTTAATCATCGTATCCACGATTATTTTCTTCCCGCTGGCGATCTTGTTTATTCTGATCCGTTTCGCGGCGCATGCCAAGGTGAATCACCTGCGCGTCAAGGATTATAAGATCGTCGGACATGCGTTTCTGACATTTTACGGCTTGATTCTTGCGATTCTTCTGGCCGTCACGGCCAGCGAATCCGATTTCGGAGCCGGGGATTTCGTTCTGATGGCGATCGTGTTCGGGGTCCTTCTGGGGGCTCCCGCGCTTATTTTCTATCTGCTGGCGAACAGCCGCAAAAATAAAATGCAAAACCTGTACGGAAGGTACTATCAGTTGACGACGTCGGAGGGCGTGCATACGGTAAGCGCCCTTGCGCAGCTGACGGGCGAAAGTGAATCGAACGTCAAGCAGGATATCAGCTACATGATCGCTACCGGACGGCTTCCCGGGGCCAGATTAAACCCGGCGACCGGCCAGATCGCGATGGACGGCCGCAGGTCGTCCGGATCGCCGGACGCGGAAGCGGCCGCGGCGACGGAGCGTCCTGCGGGCAGGCCTCCGGTGGCGGTCACTTGCTTCGGCTGCGGAGCGAGCTCGCAGATTGTGCCGGGCGTGCAGGCGGAATGTGAATTTTGCGGCAACGCGTTGAGCGCGTCGGGCCGATGAGGTAGACAGGAGCTGCTTCCGAAGCAAGGCGGGTTGCTTGCGGAGCGGCTCTTTGTCATTGTTGGCCGCGGACGAGAATGCGCAAGAAGGTACATGTGCGGCAGCCCGATGTGGTAGGATAGAAGGGAATGTCGAGAAACGGTTAGCCGGGGTTCGAACCGGAACGGACGGGGTCAGGCTTGCGGCGGATCGAGGGACTAAGAGGATGGAGTGGATCGGGTGACGGATTTTACGGGATTGGGCGTGTCCGAGGGACGCGTAGACATATTGAAGGCAATGGGCATCGCGAAGCCGACGCCGGTGCAGGAGGAGACGATTCCGATCGTCAAGGCCGGGCATGACGTGATCAGCCAGGCGCAGACGGGGACCGGGAAGACGCTGGCGTTCGTGCTGCCGATGCTGGACAAGATCAGAACGGACGTGCCGCAGGTGCAGGGGCTTATTCTGACGCCGACGCGGGAATTGGCGATCCAGATTACCGGAGAGATCAAGAAGCTGCTGAAGCCGGAGGACGGCATCCAGGTGCTGGCCGTATACGGCGGTCAGGACGTGGAGGCGCAGCTTCATAAGCTTAAGGGAGACATGCATCTGATCGTGGCGACGCCGGGACGGCTGCTCGACCACTTGCGCCGCGAGACGATCTCGCTGGAAGCCGTGAAAATGCTCGTGCTGGACGAAGCGGACCAGATGCTGCACATGGGCTTCCTGAAGGAAGTCGAGGATATTTTGCGGCAGACGCCGTACAAGAAGCAGACGATGCTGTTCTCGGCGACGATGCCGCCGGTCATTCGCGAGATGGCCGGACGCATTCTGCGCAATCCGCAGCATGTGACGGTGAAGGCCGAGCGCGTGACGGTAAAGGATATTCGCCAATGGGTCGTGGAGACGTCGGACCGCAACAAGCAGGAGACGCTCCTGAAGCTGCTGGAGGAGACTCAGCCGTATTTGAGCATCATTTTCTGCCGGACGAAGCGCCGGGCGAATACGCTAAACGTCGCTCTGCAGGAGATGGGCTATGCGTCGGACGAGCTGCATGGCGACTTGTCTCAGGCGAAGCGGGAGCAGGTCATGAAGAGGTTCCGCGATGCCAGGCTGCAGCTACTGGTCGCAACGGACGTGGCGGCGCGCGGGCTGGACGTCGAGGGCGTCACCCACGTGTTCAACTACGATGTTCCGCTCGACGTGGAGAGCTACATCCACCGGATCGGCCGGACGGGCCGCGCGGGGGAGAAGGGGCTGGCGATTACGCTGATCGCGCCGAAGGATCGCCGGGAGTTCGGGGACATCGAGAACGGCATCCAGATGGCGATGGAACGCAGAAGCCCGGAAGGCGCGCCGCTATCCGGCGGAGGGCTGCAAGGCCCGCGCAGCGACGGCGGCTACGGGCGCCCGGGCAGCAGCGAGCGCCGGCCTCGCGGCGGAAGCGCGCGCGGGGGCTCGTCCGCGGGCGGTTCGGCTCGCGGACGGCAGGAGCAGGGGCAGGGGCAAGGACAGGGACGCCGCGGCCGCGGTGCGCCTGAAGCGGGAAGAGGAGGCCGTTCGGGCTCCGGCGCTAGCGCGGGCTCTGGGTTTGGGTTTGGCTCGGGCTCGGGCGGCGGCTCCCGGGGCGAGCAGCGGTTCGAGCGGGGCGGCAGCGCTTCGGGGCGCGGCTCCGCTCAGTCGGCCCGCGGCGGGCGTTCGGCCGAGGCGAGAAGCGGTGGCGGGCGCGCGGCGGAGGCAAGGAACGGTGGCGGACGCGCGGTCGAAGCGAGAAGTGGAGGCGGGCGTTCAGCCGAGTCGAGGATCGGTGGCGGACGTATGGCCGATGCGAGAAGCGGTGGCGGACGTGTGGTCGAGTCGAGGAGCGGTGGGTTCGCGAGCGGCCGGTCGGCCGGGCCGAAGGCAGGTTCGAAGCCAGGTCTGAAGGCGGGCCCGAGGTCCGGCGGTGGCGGTAAGTTCGGTGCAAGCGGGAGCCGTCCGAAGAGCGGACCGACTGACGGTCGGAGCGGACGCGGTCCTCGGCGGGGAAGATAGGCGGCGGAGAGGGAGAAAACCGTCGCAAGGCGCTTGGCGTGACAGGAACGGTGGCGATCATCCGCATGCGTCTGCCGTTCGCACATATAGAGAAGGTCTCTGCTTCGTAAAGAAGCGGGGACCTTTTTATATAGTAAGAAAGTATAAAAGCGGCGCTCCGAGGGATGAGGAGAATAAGCGCGCCAGGCGGCACTAAGGGGCCGGACCGGGGATGCGAGTGTCGGATAAGCGTGCCTGGCGGCACTAATGGGCCGGACCGGGGATGCGAGTGTCGGATAAGCGTGCCAGGCGGCACTAAGGGGCCGGACCGGGGATGCGAGTGTCGAACAAGCGCGCCAGGTGGTACTAATGGGCCGGACCGGGGACGCGAGCGTCGGATAAGCGTGCCAGGCGGCACTAATGGGCCGGGCCGGGGATGCGAGCGTCGGATAAGCGCGCCAGGCGGCACTAATGGGCCGGACAGGGGACGCGAGCGTCGGATAAGCGTGCCAGGCGGCACTAATGGGTCGGACCGGGGCCGAGATTATTAAATTTAGCTAAAGGCGCAATTCCCCTATTTACCCAGTATATCCCAAGGCGTATACTCGATATGTCGAACTTTTAGACTAAATGTCGTTTAGTGCTTATGTCGCACACTGTTCGAACAAGCAGTGTGACTTCATGCGGAGGGAATGGAAGGGTATGAGAATGGGCGTTGCAGGCAGGAAGCTTGCGGTTTTATTTTTGTCTTTGTGCCTCGTACTGAGCGTATTCGGTACCGCTTCGGCGGAGATCGGTCCGGCAGGTGCGGATCAAAAGTCGGTTGGAGCCGACGTTGTAGGCCACTGGTCCGAGAAGGTGATGAAGGAATGGGCGGACAAAGGCTACATCAAAGGGTTCAGGGACGGTTCTCTGAAGCCGGATCAAACGGTGACGAGGGCGGAGTTCGCCAGCTTCGTCAACCGTGCTCATGCGTTTTCCGCGGAGGCGAGCATCGCGTTCGTCGACGTGTCGGCCACGGCGTGGTATTACGCCGATGTGGCGAAGGGAAAAGCGGCAGGATACATAAACGGTTATCAGGATCAGACTTTTAAGCCGAACAAGACGATTACGCGCGTCGAGGCGGCGATCATGATCTCCCGGCTTGCCAAGCTGGGAACGGCAGCCGGAGGAACGGCTCTTAAGGACGCTTCCGGGCTGTCCACGCAAAGCAAGGCGGCTGTTGACGCGGTCATCGCTTCCGGTCTGATGAGCGCGCCGGGCGGCAAGTTCCGCCCATATGACGGTCTGACCCGCGCAGAGGCGGTAACGGTCATCGACCGCGCGGTCGCGAAGTCGGGTGTCACGCAGCCTGTCTACGCGGCGACTTACGATAAGGCGGGCGATTACGGGGCGAAGTCGCAGACGACGACCGTGAAGGGCTCCGTAGCGGTTACCGCGGGCGGCGTCACGCTGAACAACATGGTCATTGAAGGGGATCTGCTTCTTGCCGAGAGCATCGGCGAGGGAGACGTCTACCTGAAAAATGTGACGGTCAAAGGCAAGACGACGATCAACGGAGGCGGAAAAAACAGTATTCACCTTCAGGACTCGGTCGTGTTGACCGTCATCGTAAACAAGAAGGACGGCAGCATCCGAATCGTCGCCGAAGGTTCGACGTCGGTGGAAGAGATTACGCTGCAATCGGGCGCCAGACTCGTGGAGTCGAATTTGACCGGCAGCGGGTTCGGGGATCTGGTTCTGTCCCAAGCGATTCCGGCGAATGCGAATGTGGAATTGTCCGGGCGCTTCGAGACGATCGACGTTATCGCGACTTCCTTGAACATTAACCTGGAATCCGGCTCGATCGCAGAGCTGCTGGTCGGTCAAGCAGCCGGCAATACGAATTTGGAGATCGGCAACGGCGCGAACGTCACGTCGTTGATCCTGAACGCCATCGCTCATGTCTCGGGCCAAGGCGCGATCGGCACGGCGACGATTAACGCCAGCGGCGCTACGATCGCCCAGACTCCGGAACGCGTAGTCGTGGCCGGGGGAGTTCAAGCGACGGTGAACGGCCAGACTGCGTCTACGACCAGTTCCGGCTCTGGAAGCGGAAGCGGTTCGGGCTCCGGCTCGGGTTCCGGTTCCGGCGGTGGCGGCACTCCGACGGTTTACGGTTTTGCGGGAACGATTATCGATGCCCAAGGCAGTCCGGTCTCAGGCGTGACGATTAAGTTCCGTCGCGGCGTGAGCAACGAGACGGGCGATGTCGTCGCAACGGCGGTAACGAACGAGAACGGTTATTACGTGGTGACGATAGCGCCGGGCGTCTATCGCGGAGAAGTCATCAAGGAAGGTTATCTGAAGACTTACGTCGTAGGAGTCTCGCTATCGGCGGGAGGCTACAATCCCGGGCAGGATGCCACGATCGTAACGATTCCGAGAGCCGAAGAAATCCGCGTTGTGTTGAGTTGGGGAGAGAACCCGCGCGACGAGGATTCCCATCTGTTGGGGCCTACGCCGACTGGCGAGGGATTCCATACGTGGTACGGCGACAAGGAGTATAAGTATAACGGAACGCTGTACGCCGATCTGGATATCGACGACGTAAATTCCTACGGTCCGGAGACGACGACGATCCGTCAACGCGTAGACGGGACGTATCAGTTCTATGTTCATCATTACTACGGAATCAGCACGCTTCGCAAGTCGGACGCCCGCGTAGAAGTGTACGTAGGCTCGGAGACTTCCCCTTCGGCGACTTACGCTATCCCGACAGGCGAAGGCGCGGAGCTTTACTGGAACGTATTCGAAATGACGATCGACGGAGCCAATGTCTCGTTCGTGGAGAAGAACGAGCTGACGAACGTTCCGCCGACACCGAAATATGGTACGGCCGTCAGCAGAACGCCTCTGCTGGATGAGATCCATTACGAGAATAACTATGGCGCTGCGGACGTGCTGAGAGTGAGGAAGCTTTCTCCAGGAGATGTCGCGTACGCGATTCTGGAAAACGGTATAGAATATTCCTCCAATCCCGTAGCAGCGGGGGCAAGCACGGCGGAGTTCATCGGATTGGACTTCGGCGAGCAGGCCAACGCAATCCGGGTGTCCGTCAAGAGCGCGAATAAGGAGAAGAGTTCGGCGCTCAGAGTGGAAATCCCGTCAGAAGCCGGTTATGCGGTCGAGCAAGCGAACAAGTTCGTCGACTTCGAGCTGGATACCGATGTTACCGTTACGGATACCGTCTATCTGAGAACGAGCGGCGCATTGGGATCGCGGACGGACTTCACTATTACGGACGTAAGACCGATTTCCGTAACCGAAGCGACTTATTTGGAGGTTACGGGAGAGGCTCAAGGCTATTTGAAGCTGAACGCTTACAATACGACAGACGAAGCGCTTGAATTCGAAGTCACGATCGAGGTGAGCGTCAGCGGTCAACATACGGCCCAGAAGAAGGTGAAAGTAACGGTTCTGCCGGTCAAGTTCGCCCTGGAGATCGAATTGTCGTTTGCGCGGTCGAAACAACCGGCGCTGCAGGATGAAGCTTTAGGGCTGGCGATTACCGAAGCGACAGTGGTACTGCAATCACTGGACTCAACCGGAGTGGATTACAGTGCTGCGCTAACCGCGCTAATAGCGGCGTATAGAGCTGCGCTCTGATTAGAGAGCCGCGGGGACGCTAAACAAAATCAAGATTGAACACGACAAAGCCCGGAGCAGGGGGGAACCGCTCCGGGCTTTGTTATCATTTAATCCGGCTCACGCTAACAGACGGGCGATCTGATCGGCCGGTTGAGGCTTATGGAAGATGAAGCCCTGAATTTCATGGCAATTGTTCTCTTGCAGGAACGCCAACTGTTCGCTCGTCTCCACGCCTTCCGCGATGACGGTCAGGTTCAACCGGCTGGCGATGAGCAGCATGGCCACGATGATGGCTTCGTCTTTGCGGTCCCGCGCGATGCCGCTGACGAAGGAGCGGTCGATTTTGATCTTGTCGACGGGCAGCAGCTTCAAGTAGTTCAAGGACGAATACTGGGTGCCGAAGTCGTCGATCGAGATCGTGAAGCCCATGTCCCGCAGCGCATGCAAGGCGGGCTGCATGTCTTCCTTCATCGCCATGTTCTCGGTAATCTCCAGCTCGATAGATTGCGGATCGAGGCCGTGTTCGCCGACGATCGCGCCGATTCGCTCCGGCAGATCCTTCTGGGCGAACTGTCGGGCCGACAGGTTGACGGCGATCCGGATCGGCGGGATTCCGGCGTCCTGCCAAGCCCGGCTCTGGGCGCACACGAGCTGCAGCATCCGTTCCCCGATCGGCACGATCAGCCCGGTCTCCTCCGCGATCGGGATGAAGTTGTTCGGAGCGATGATTCCCTTGGTCGGATGCACCCAGCGGATCAACGCCTCCAGCCCGACGACTCTGCCGGATTCCACTTCGATCTGAGGCTGGTAATAGACGGTGAACTCGTCTTTGGCCAGAGCGACTCTCAGGCTGCTCTTGATCTCCATCGCTTCTTCGGCGTTCGGGTTCAGCGACACGTCGTAGATGCGGAATTGGTTCTTGCCCTCGTCTTTGGCGCGATACATGGCGAGATCCGCGTTGCGGATCAGCGAGGAGCTGTCCTGAGCGTGCAGAGGGAAGAGAGCGACGCCGATGCTGGTCGTCATGAAGTGCTCGGTGTCCCGAATCACGAAGGGGCTCTGGAACAGCTCGCGAACTTGATGCGCGAGCTGGCGAACCTGCTCCATGCTCTCGATGCGAGGAATCATGATCGTGAATTCGTCGCCGCCGATGCGCGAGATGTCCGCTTCGGGAATGGGCAGCTCGGCCAGACGCCTTCCCGCCTCCTTCAGCATCATGTCCCCGTGGATATGGCCTAACGAATCGTTGATCATTTTGAAATGGTCGAGATCCAGGTACAGCAAAGCCAGCGTCTCTCCGGCCAGTCTGCCGCGCTCGATTCTGTTAGCCAACTGTTCGTTGAAATAGGTCCGGTTGTACAAGCCGGTCACGGCGTCCCGGTAGGCAGCCGCGGTCAACTCGTCGAAGGTCGATTCCAGCTTCTTGTTGGCGATCTCGAGATTGTGGGTGCGTTCCTTCACGGTCTGCTGCAGACGGGCTTTCTGCGTCATCTGGGCATAGAGGAAATAGATGAGAAGGATCAGCGAGCCGAAGCAGATCGTCCGGAAGATCCGGATTTTGGAGGCGACGGATTCCAGTCTCTCGCGGTTGGGGACCGCCGCCATCTCCCATTCGCCGTCGCTCAGCTCTATTTTCCTGGTAATGGCGGACTCTTCGAAGAGCGCGGGATCGCCCATCAGGACAAGCGAGTTGCCCCTGACGGCGAAGTTGATGCCTTTATCCCCGTTAAACAGATCCGCTTCCTGCAAAATCGGATTAATATCCAGCACGACGGATACGAAGCCCCAGAATTTGCCGTTGCGCTCAATCGCTTGACGGGACAGCAGGCCCTGACCGCCCTGGGTGAGCTCGCGCGGACCGAGAATCGTCATATCGTCTGTCAGCTTGGTTCGTTCGGCGTTGAGCCGGATTTCCTCGTCTTCGCTGTGAAACAAATCCAGGCCTACGATGTTCTCGTTGCCCGTCAAGGGATGGACAAATCGGGCGATTCCGTTCGGATAGATCGAGAGGTTGCGGATGCCGGGAATCCGGCCGGTGAAATTGTCGGCGAACGTATGGAAGCGCGAGTCGGATAAGGCGCCGGTATGTGTGAGCTCGTTGATGACGAAAGCTTTGATGCCGTTCGTGAGCAGAAGTCTGCTCTGGATGGCGGTGGCCAAGGCGGAAGCGTTGGCGGACAGCTCGTAGGCGGTGTCCCGGTTGATTTCCCGGATCAGACCATCGCGATAGGAATCGGTCATATAGTGGACCAGGCTGCCCAAAATCAGCGTTACGCAAGCCAGGGTGATCCATATTCTTAGCGGCGCGGCGGCGAATCGTTCGGTTATGGAGACGGCGTTGAACATGAGCGAGATCACCCCGGATGCGTACGATTGGGTAGCGATGAACCCAGATTAAGCGATAATTGTTAAGATTGTTTTCGGAAAAGCATGAGCAAGTTATGAGTTTCCCGGAGATTCGGAGCGAGTCGCCGCTCTAATCCCGGAGGATACGATCGGTCCGTCGTTCACGAGCCGGGTGGCGATCAGGCCCATCTGATAGGGAGTTTCCCGCATTCCGTTCTGAATCCAGTGCAGCACCATGCCGAAGTTGGCGGATGTCATGTAGGCGACGAGAAGTTCTCTGGGAACGAGCGACTGGGAACCTTCCGGCATTAGGTATTCCAGCTTGCCGAACAGATGGGAAGCCATCAGATTGCGGAATTTCATCGCGTAGGAGAAGTCGCCTTTAGGCCCAAGCATCACCTTGAAAAAATCGGCGTTGCGCTGGATTTCTTCGAATATGTGGACGACTTTCGGATAAGGCTCGGCCACATGAGCGTATTCGCTGAGCTCGTGGGGATCGAGAGTCTTCACGAAGGAGAACACCCGCTCGAACATCTCGTCCATCACCTTGTTCATCATATCCGGCACGTCGCGATAATGTAAATAAAACGTTCCGCGATTCACGTCTGCGCGTTCGGCGATATCCGTTACAGTAACGTGGTCGATTCCTTTTTCCTCGATACTCTCCAGCAGAGCACGGCGCAGAAGCTGCTTCGTTCGAATCTGCCTGCGATCGATCTTATTCATAGTCGCTAATCCTCCCGCTGACGATTTTTTTCTAAACTGATGAACAGTCGGAAACAAGGATGTTGAGTAATTAACAGATCGTTGTGAGTTGATTATTGTAGGCTCGGTGTCTCCTCATTATAATAAACGCATTGATTAATAATCAACGCTTTGTTCATTATTGTGGATGGGGAGATGGAGAGAAAATATGGATATACTCAAACAGAAAATGACCTGGCTAAGCGTTGTTGTCGTGGTGCTGGTGCTCACGGTGTTCGGAGCGGCGATGATGGGGTCGGTGATCGGTACGAAGCCTAAGGACGTGCCGGTGGCGCTGGTCGTATTGGACCAGCCGGCAGAGCTTCCCGCAGGAGGCGCGCTTGCCGCGGGAGAGATGATCAAGGAGAAGTTGACTTCGAATGCGGCGTTCCCGATTGCCTGGGAAATCGTCGATTCGGAAGAGCGGGCGCGCGAAGGTCTGGACGGACGCGAATATTACGGAGCTCTGGTGCTTCCTGCCGATCTGAGCCGCGGCCTGTTGTCGCTGGCGTCGCCCGAGCCGAAGCCGGCGGAGATCGCGATCCTCGTCAACGAGGGGATGAACATGCAGGCTTCGACGGTCGTGAGGCAAGTTCTGGATCAGGCAATGAGAAGGGTCGGATTGGAGCTGTCGAATCAACTGCTCGGGCAGATGGGACAGCAAGCGCAGCAGATTCCGGTAAGCGCGGCGCAAGCGCTGCTGACGCCGATCGTCGTGAAGGAGGAAGTCGTTCATCCTTCGGGAGCGAACAATGCGAACGGAAATGCGCCGGCGCTGCTCACGCAGATTATGTGGATTGGCAGTCTGGTGACGGCGATGAGCTTGTTTATGGCGGGGCAGAAAGCGGGAACGGCAGGGAGAGGGAGATGGGCGTCGGTCGGACTTCAGGCGGCGATCGGCCTGGCGGTGACGGGAATCGCTTCTGGATTCGTCGTCTGGATGGCTTCTTCCTGGTACGGGATGGAACTGGCAAGCGCGGGAGCGACGTGGATGTTCCTGTGGCTGGTCGCCGCTGCGTTCTTCCTCCTGCAATCGTCCCTGCTGAACTGGGTCGGCCTGCCGGCGATGGCGCTGCTCGTGCTGCTGATGTTCTTCTCGATGCCGCTGCTGGGCATGGCTCCGGAATTCCTGTCGGCGACGACGCGCGATTGGATCTATTCCTGGACGCCGCTGCGGTTCGCTTCCGGCGGGCTGAGGGAAACGATGTATTTCGGCGGATGGGATGCGGTCGGCTCGAACGGGACGGTGCTGTGGAGTGTGGCGGGCGGGTTTCTGGCGCTTCTGCTGGCTTCCGGGATCAAGAAGGCCAAGGCGGCTGAGGAACGGCAATAGACGATTTTACCCCTGGTCCTTGGCGGCGGGCCGTCAGCCGCGGCTGTGCAGCAGTCTTCGAACCGTATCGTCCAGATGCTTGTCCAGGGTGACGGGATTGTAGTTGGCCCAATAGTCCTTAACCACGTAGCTCTTCCCTTCGCGGACGGCGGGCAGGCTTCTCCAGGTCGGGTGGCGCAGCATCTCCCGTCCTCTGCGGGCATCCTCGCCTTGCTCGGGCAGGGCGAGGAAGATGCGGTCCCCCGCGTAGTGGGGAATGTCCTCCACCCGGATTTCCTGCCACTTGGCGTTGCGGTTGCGCTCCATGAGCGACCGGATTCCGGGGGACGGCTCGAAGCCGAGGCCTTGGTAGAGCGTATGGCCGAAGTGATGTCCGGCGTAGACGAACAATCCGTCCGCATGGACGATAAACGCGGAAGCCGTCTCTCCTTCGCGGACGGCGTCTTTCAGAAGCCGCTTCGCGCGGTTGGCTCGGGCCTTGTACCGGTTGATCCACTCGTCGGCCTCCTTGGCTCTGTCCAGCAGTTGGCCGATCTCCTGAAGCCGGGTGTAGACGTCGGCGTTCCAGTCGATCTCGACGGCTGGCGCTACGGCGGCAAGCTGCCTGGCCAGCTCCGGGGACACGTAGCTGGGGTAGAGGATCAGATCCGGCTCGAGCTGCGAGAGCTGGCCGACGTCGAGCGGATCGTCCACGGGGCTGACGTCCGAGCACGCTTCCGGGAGCGCGGATAACATGGCGCGATTCGTTCCGATCGGACGAATGCCGAGCGCGAGCAGCTCTCCCAAGTATTGAATGGAGAAGATGCGCGGCGAGCGTCCGCGGCTGTGCGCGAAGCGGGTCGGCGACATCCCGGTCGTCTGCTTGAAGCGGCGGCTGAAGTAGTATTCGTCGCGAAAGCCGACTCTGGCGGCGATGTCGGTGATCCGGGCGGACGAAGTCGTCAGCAGCTTCTTGGCCTGTTCGATCCGCAAGGCATTCAGATAACGGGTCGGCGTCTGCCCGGTCAGCGACTTGAAGAGGCTACCGTACTGCCAGCGGCTCATATTGGCTTCCCGCGCGAGCTGACCGATCTCGATCTCCTCCCGGTAAGCGCGGTGCAGGTAGTCGATCGTGCGCTCGACGGCTTGCCGGGCGTTCTCCGCCCCCTGTCGCTCGGCATGCAGCCGTTGAAGCACTTCGTAAAGCATCGTCTGGAATCCGATATGGAGCCGGAAGTCGTCCAATCGGCCATTGTCTTCGCCTCCGCCTCCGCGATTGCGGTTCAGGTTCCGGTTGCGGGAGGAGGCGAGCAGCTCTTCCAGCTGATCCTCCAATCGGGAGCCGGGCTCGAACACGAGCATCTCATTGCGGGAGAACAAGCCGCCGGCATCCTGCTGTACGGAGAAGGATGCCAGGAAGTAGCAGAGGGGCGCGGATTCTCCGTTGCGCAGATGCAGAGCCTGGTTGGCGCGCAGCAGGAAACACTTGCCGCGAGAGGCGTGCTGGTGCAGGCCGTCGACCGCTGCTTCGCCGTTGCCGCCGGCGATGTACAGAAGCGCATGCGTCTCCAGCCAATACGAAGCTTCGCGATCGTTCTGCGTATCGTGTTCGATCCCGTTTAAGGCGAGAAGCGGGGGAGTATGGGGTGTATGTTCAAGACGAGACATGGGCGTCCAGCCTCCAGTGAGAATCGTTATCATTTTATAGCCTCATTATAAAGGTTCGCGTAACGGAAAAGAAGCCCGCAACGGAGAGTATCCGTGCGGGCTTCGAGTTTGAAGCGGTCACTTGGCGAGCAGGGCGGCCATCTCGTCGAGCAGCCAATCCAGCGTCAGAGGGTCGTTCATTGCCCAGCGGCTGTCGACGACGTAGGCTGTGCCGTTATTGACGGCGGGCAGGCTCTTCCAGATCGGGCCTTGCAGGAGGTCCTCGGCCGCTTTCTTGCCTTCGTCGGTGCTGTTCTGGGCGATGAGGAAGACGCGGTCGCCGGCGTAATCCGGCAGCGCCTCCAAGGAGATCGCTTCCCACAGCGCGCTCTGTTTATCCGAGAACAGCTCTGTCACCTTGGGAGGAATCGCGAAGCCGAACGCATCGTACAGCGTTGGGCCGAGACGCTGCTTGTTGTAGACGTAAAACTGCTTGTCGGAGTAAAGGATGAAGGCGGAAGCCGTCTCTCCTTCTTCGATGGACGATTGGACGAGTGCGCGTTTCTCGGCGGCTTTCTCTTGGTAGCGGGCGATCCAGTCCGCCGCTTTCTCAGGCTGCCCGATGAGATCGGCCAGCACGCCCAAGCGGGTGAAGGCATCGGCGCCGTAACCGACGACGACCGTCGGAGCGATCTTGGACAGCGCGTCGAGATCGGCCGCTTCGAGGAAGTCGGGGACGATGATCAGGTCGGGTTCGAGGCTTAACGTTTTCTCCAGATTCGGTACGAGGCCGTCGCCTCCGATGTCCTCCACGCCCTGGAGCTGCTCGTCGGTCAACGCCAGCTTCGCGTTAATGAAGTTCGTTCCGATGATCGGCACGTCCAGCGCCTTCATCTCGGCCGCGTAATAATGCGCGATGATTTTGTGCGGAGCGGTCGGAACTTCGACGGTTCTGTCGAGCGCGTCTGTGTAGGTGCGAACCGTCGGCTCTTCGCTGGCTGCCGGGCTCGCCGATTCCGTCGCGGCCGGAGATTCGCTCTGGGACGGAGTCGGCGACGAAGAAGGCGACGGAGTGGCTGCGTTATTGTTCGCTCCGCAGGCGGACAGCACAATTGCCGTCAGCAGCAGAGCCAGGAGCGGGACAGCGGATTTTCTAAGAAATGAGGCTGGCATTGGATAAGTCTCCCCTTGTGTTGATAATTATTCTCATTTAGATCGATTTACATCTTACCCCGTTCGGCGGCGGGGCGCAATGGACTTTTTGTCAGTTTTGGATGGACGGAATTTGGGGAGCGGGATGTGTGTGCTTGTGACTGGATCGGGGATACCGATGCGGAGGAAACGCAGGCTTCTTCAGCCTGCGCGCATGCGACGCTCATCCCTGATGCTGTTGGCGATGTGGCCGACCGCAAAGACGGCGGAGAAAACGAAGAAAAGGACGGAGTGCAGAAGGACGGAGGCAGCGAGGAAATACAGGCATGGAAACACAGCCATCGGAACGGGAATGCCAAGCATTGGGGTGAGCAGGCGCCTATAATTCCTGTCGCTGCGGAGGTACTTGATCCAGCCCCGGTAATAGAGAAGAAGTGCGGCCAGCATGACGATCAGCGAGATCATCTCATAGCTCTGATGGATTTGCATGGGATAAAACAAAGGGATGGCCATGACGCCGAGCCTCCCGATCGCCTCTCCCACGTTCAGAAGGAGGCTGGGATTCGGCCTACTTGGCGGGTTCGCAGGCGGGAAACGGACGAAAATGAGGTTGGGCAGAAGAATGAGCAACGGAATGATAAGGCTGGTCGGATGAAGCAAAGGGACTCCTCCTTGGAACCGGAAATGGTTGTCTAATCGACGATAGGGCGCTGTTCCGTCATCATCTCCATAAATCGCTTCACGCCCGCATTGGGCGGAAACTGCTTCATCCGCACGACGCCGAAATCGATCGGAGGCGGGGTCTGCTGCGGCTCCAGGGCGACTTCGAATAAGGAGCCTTCGGCGAGCTGCTGCTGGACGAAGTCCCGGACGACGTAGGAAATGCCGAGGCCGGCTTTGGCAAAATCGACTTGAATATGAAGGCTGCCGATCTCGTATACCGGGTTGATCGTGACGCCGTACCCGGCCAGATAGCGATCCAACGTCTGCCTTGACGACATGTGGGGCGGAAAAACGATGAGAGGATATTCCGCAAGCTGCTGCAGGGTCAGCGTCTTTCCCTCAAGATGGCGGTAACGTTCTCCGGCGACAAAGCAGTCCTGCACGGTAACGACTTTCTCCGATACGAGCAGCTCGTCTTCGATCGGAAGGCGTAAAATGCAGAAATCGACGGCCCCTTCTTTCAACCGCTTCAAGCAGCCGTTGGTAGAACTGTGCTCCAAGTGGACGCGGATGTCAGGATAGATTTCGTTGAACCGCTGAAGATGAGGGATCAGCACGAACTGAATGACCGAGATGCTGGTGGCGATGCGCACGGTGCCGCTTTTCAAATTCGCCATCTCTTCGAGCTTCTTTTCCCCCGTCAGAATAAGTCCGTAAGCTTGTTCCACGTAGGTGTACAGCATTTCGCCTTCGGGAGTGAGCTTGACCCCTCTGCTCGTGCGGTGAAACAGCGGCGCGCCGAGCGATTCTTCCAGTTGCTTGATCGCATTGCTCGCGCTCGGCTGAGTGAGGTGGAGCAGCTGCGACGCTTTCGAGATATTCCCCTCTCTTGCCGCATAGTAGAATACGCGGTACAGCTCCAGATTGATCATCCGTTATATCCTCCACTTATGGCTGATACTCTTATTATCTATTTTTCATATAGAATACGACTCTGATATGCTAAATGCAAGATCTGGAAATAGAGACATGGGGGGACGGCAGCCACATGCTTCAAGCTTCAATGCTGTATGCCGCGATGCTTCGCTGCTCGTTCAGGCAGCAGACCGCCTATCGGACGAACTCGTTGCTGCTGCTGTGCGGTTCCTTCGTCAAACTGTTCATTCTGGTCAGCGTATGGCGGGGGCTCTATGGAGATAACGAGAGGATTAACGGTATTGCGTATGCGGAGGTTCTATTGTTCGTGATCGTCAATCTGCTCGCAAGCACGCTGACGGCTTCGGCAATCGGGGGGAGAATGGGGGAGAAGGTGAGCAGTGGCGCGATCGGAGTCGATCTGCTGCGACCCGCCTCTCTGAAGTTCACTTTGATCTCCGAACAATTGGGGGAAAATGCGTTTCGCCTGTTCTTCAGCACGCTGCCGGCTTGTCTGCTGTACATCGCTCTGCTCGGCTGGCCGTCTTCTTCGATCGGTGTGGCGCAGGCGGCTCTGTTTGCGGTCGGCATAACCGGAGGAATTATCCTGATCTATCAGATTCACTACTTGCTGGGGCTTACGAGCTTCTGGACGGGCAACTCCTACTATATCGACTGGTTCATGAGAGCGTTCATCGAATTGTTCGCCGGCACGTTCGTGCCGCTGTGGTTCTATCCGCAAATTCTGTTGAACATCGGCCAATACCTACCCTTCAGGCTAATGACGTTCGAGCCGATCGCGCTGCTGGTCGGCAACATTCGGGGATGGGAGGCGGCAAGCAGCATTGCGCAGCAGTGGGGCTGGATTGCCGCTCTCTGGCTGGCGGAGCGGTGGGTATGGCGGAAAGCTCAATCGAAAGTATTTGTCCAAGGGGGATAGTCGGACGATGCGCAGTTTGCCACTCTACTGGCGGTTTATCTCGATCAGCGTACGCGCCAAGACGGAATACCGGACGGCGTTCGCCCTTACTTTTCTCGCCAGAGGCATCGTCTGGAGCACGGAGTTCGCGTTGATCTGGGTGCTGCTCTATACGTTCAAGTCGATTGCGGGCTGGACGGCGTACGAGGTTATGTTTCTCTATGCTTTGCAGTTGACGACGTACTCGCTGGCCGCCTTCTTCTGCTTTCATCCTTTTACGAAGCTGTCCTACAAAATTCAGTCCGGAGAGTTCGACGAGCTGCTGACCAAGCCGATGAATCCGCTGCTTTATTTGATGTGCAGGGAGTTCTCCGCTTCTTACGCGGCCAATGTGACGTTCGGCATCGCTTTCCTGTCCGTATGCATCTACCGGTTGGAGCTGACGCTGGGCGTGAGCGATGTGCTGTTCCTGCTGGCCGTTTTGGCCGGTGGAGCGCTGATTCAAGCTTCCGCGTTCATGTATGGGGCGATTCCGTCGTTCTGGATGGTGAGGAATACGAGCATTATGGAGATGTTGATGTCGGATTTCCGGAGCTTCATTCGGTATCCGATCTCGATCTATCCGTCCTCCGTCCAAGTGATCCTTACGCTGCTGATTCCGTTCGCGTTCATTAACTTTTACCCTGCGCATTATTTTCTCGGCCGCGTCGATTCGCATCTGTTCCACCCGGTGCTGGCCTATATGACTCCTCTGGTCGGTGTCGTTCTGTTCGGGGGCGCGCTGCTGCTGTGGAGGGCAGGCGTGCGGCGTTATCATAGTACGGGTTCATGAGAGGAGATCGGCGAAAATGATAGAAGCGGAGCGGTTGGCGAAGGCGTATAAAATCTATGGCTCCGGTCGGGGTCGAGGGTGGGGAGAGGCGATACGGGGTGTGTTCGCGCGGCCGTACGAGGTGAAGGAGGCGGTTAAGGGAGTCAGCTTCCGCATCCGGCCGGGAGAGCTGGTCGGCTTCATCGGCCCCAACGGCGCGGGCAAGTCGACGACGATCAAGATGCTGTCCGGGGTGCTTACGCCGACGTCTGGCAAGGTGCGGGTCAACGGCTGTATTCCGAGCGAGGATCGGCGGCGCAACGGATTGCAGATCGGCGTTGTTTTCGGTCAGCGTTCGCAATTGTTCTGGGACTTGCCGATGGAGGAAACGTTCCTGCTGCATCGAAGAATGTATCGTATCCCTTCGGATCAGTTTAGGCGCAATGTGGATTTTATGGTCGAGCTGCTGGAGATGGAGGGCTTCTATCGGACTCCTGTGAGGCAATTGAGCTTGGGGCAGAAAATGCGCGCCAACCTCGCGGCCGCGCTGCTGCACGATCCGGCGGTGCTGTATCTGGATGAGCCTACGATCGGATTGGACGTCGTCGCTAAAGCGAAAATCAGACGATTCCTGCGTGAGCTGAACGAGGAGAAGCGGACGACGGTCATTCTGACGACGCATGACATGGACGATATTGACGAGGTGTGCGAGCGGTTGATGCTGATCGACCGGGGCACGATGATTCACGACGGGCCGCTGGCGGAATTTAAGCGGAGGTATAGCGAAGGGCCGGAGGACGCGGCTGATTTGGAGCGGATTATCGGGACTATCTACAGCAGATCTTGAGTGGGGCATGTCAGGGAGATCTCAGCAGGTCTTGAGCGGGGCGCGGATGGAGAGTTCGTTAGAAGGGACAGGGAGGGGCATGGCAATGGCGCGGGATGCAGTTGTTATCGGGATTGATGGGGGCGGAACGAATACAAGGGTTATGATCTGCGATCTGGAGGGGAACGAGCTTGCCTATGTTGAGGGGGGCTGCGCTTCCAGGTACAAGGACGAGAAAGCGTCCGAAAATGTGCAAGCAGCTATCAGGGAGGCGCTGGCGAAGGCCGGGAGAGCTGCGGAGGACGCGGTCGGGTTGGTCGCGGGGATCGCGGGCTACGAATCGGCGGAGGACGCAACGTGGATTGCGTCGTTCACGGACTTGCCGGGACTTCGCTGTCCGAAGCTGCACTTGAACGACTCGGACATCGCACATGCGGGCGCGCTGGGAAGCCAGCCGGGCATTATCGTTATCGCGGGAACGGGTACGATGATCATGGGGGTTAACGAGAGCGGCAGAAGGGTGAGTAATCTGGATTATCATCACTATGCCTACAGTGCCGCCCGCCATCTCGCCTACGATGCCGTATACGAGGTGCTTACGGGCATGGGCGACGGCGCGGACGAGGGGCTGGTTTGTGAGATGCTGCGATACTGGCAGGCGGACGGATTGGAGCGGCTGCAGGAGCAGGCGCGTCAGGGCTTCCATCCCGATAAGATGAAGCGGGATCAGCTCTTCGGGCTGTTCGCTCCGCGGGTCACACTGGCTGCGGAACAGGGAAGCGGCGTTGCGCGGCGCGTATGCGACCGGGCGGCGGAGCAGCTTCGCCTGGGCGTGGAGCTGGTCGGCTCCAGCTTCGCGGGAGATGGGGTTGAGGCGGCGCTGATCGGCAGCGTCGCTCGCAGCCCTTATATGGTGGGGAGGCTGAGAGCATTGCTGGAGACGAGCTCTATCAGGCGCTACCGAATCGTTGAGCCGCAATTTCCTCCCGTCGTGGGAGCCGTTCTGCTGGCTTACCGGGAGCTGGGACTGTCTACGGATGTTCGGATTGCGGGGAGGCAGGCTTGAGAACAGATAACCTGATTTACTTGTTCCTTAAAACATCCACTCTCTCCTGTAATCCATCCGCAATCTCTTTCGGTATTTCCCTAACCTTGATATCCTTGCCCAAGAAAAGCAGCCAACTGGTGATTTCGGCCAACTCATCCGGCTGATGAACATGGATGCAAGTCTTGATAAGAGCCGTAGTCTGGTAAGGATTCGTATATGAAATCGTCATTTGTAGTGGATGGTACTTTTTGAACTGGGCAATCGCCTTAGGACCAAGCTCAAGGACAAGGTTGACGGCTTCTTCCTGCATGCTTAGCTGCTCTGTGATCTTCTTCTTGCTGATTCTTTTTTTCCCGGAGTATGGTGTAACATCGGTGAGATTGTCGACCGGAATAATCCGCCTCTTCTCCTCCTCGAGGTCAAAGCCTTCTATTTGCCATGAGCTTTTTTCACGATATAAGCGCATTAAGTAGATGGGGTAAATCTTTACTTCCCTTGCCTCTTCGACGGAAACGACCAGGTAGCAGATCTTAAGAAGGGTCTGGATTAACTGCTCTAACATCGGATGGGGCAGATCCGACAGATCAAGCAGATCAGGGTTGTGGGGGTTGGTTCCTTCGAACAGCAGGATTTGGTTTAACAGAACAAGGTCGTCCTGCTGGTTTTCCGAGATGAGGCCGAGTAATTTCTCCGCTAAAGATTGGCGGCTCTTGAGATAAGGGAGCTGCAGATTTCGTGTGGCCATAAAGGCGATAAAGAGAGCTTTAATCTCATTATCGGTAAAGCGGACAGTGGGCAGAACGGAGTTGTTCATCACAAAATAACCCCCGTCCCTCCCGACTTCGGCGACTAGAGGCATCCCCATCGCTTCGATTTCCCGGATATCCCTAATCGCCGTTGAACGGGAGATGCTGAATTCCCGCATGATTTCGGAAATGGTGAAATGGGCGCGATTGTTGATATACCGCATGATGACGTTAATCCGTTCTACTTTTTTCATGGGACCCTCTAAACAGTATCATATTTTGACATGATTAATGGTTATTATAAACCCATCAAGTGAAAAAACAAACGGCTTGATCCATTTCTAGGAGGAGGAATAAAAATGAATACGATCGTCGGTAAGGGGCAAATTGCAAAAGCAGCATCCCGCCCTATTGGAAGGGTAGTCGCTTATTGGACCGTCACCATCCTGCTTGCATTTTCGATTGCCTTAAGCGGGATTGGACAACTGATGCGATATGGGGGGAACGTCGATCTGGTGACCGATATTGGTTTCCCGCTATATGTCACGACTATTCTCGGCACTTGGAAATTGCTTGGAGTCCTCGCGATCGTCATGCCGGGCTTCCCCCGGCTTAAGGAGTGGGCATATAGCGGCCTCTTTTTTCTAATGACGGGTGCGGCCTTATCTCATGCGTTCGCTAACGATTACGGCGATTACGGCTTCCATGTTATTCTCCCGCTGTTCTATGCCGCGCTTGTTATTGCCTCTTGGGCGCTGCGTCCGAATAGCCGCAGACTCTGATGGGTCGATAGACTTCTATTGCCTGAAGCACTAATATTAAAAACAAATTACTCGATCCACATGAAAAAGGAGATGGGATAATGGCAACGCATACCTTTGAGGAGAAAGACAGCTTTATCGTAATCGGCATTGGAACGGAGCTGAAGAGCGATTACACGGATTATGTCGGCATTAACAAGGAGAAGCAAGACTTCTGGCGGGGGGTGGAGCAAGATGGCCGGCTTGACGCTTTAAAAGCTGTCGCCGCCAACGACTATATCTTCGCCGTGAACGAAGCGGTCAATCATAAGATGATGTATTATGCCGGCGTCATGACGGACGCCTCGATCCCGGAAGAGCACAGAGTGATCCAATTCCCCAAGGGACACTACCTCGTCGTTAAGGGCGAGGGGAAGACGGCGGATGAGTTGAGCGGTACGCTTACCGGCATTGCCTTCGGTCAGGTATTGCCGGCAGCCGATCATTACGCCTATGTCGGCGGTCCCAATACAACGGTTGAGATGGGGCAGCGAGACGGCTTCGTATACGGAGAAATGTGGGTTCCGGTTGTGAAGAAATAAACAAGATCAGAGGAGGAATGGGAATGCCCGCTATCGTTGATTTTAATCATGTGTCTGCAGCCGGTCTGGAATCTTCGCCGGTTGCAGGAGCGCTTGCCGGCTTGCGAGCGAATGAGGCCCGGTACTTCATGAATAAATACAAGCACGAATTTACCGTCGTGCCGGCGAGCGAAAGCCAGGAGACGCTTGATTATGTGAACCGGGTCTTGAAAGAAGAACGCGGCATTGCCTTTGCGGCCCAGCCCTTGGAGACATCGCGTTTTCAAGTGGAAAATATCAAATGGGCCTTCGTCTTCTATGAGGATGGCCTGGCGGTCAACGTCATGTATACGGTCGATGATCCCAAGAAGCGGGCGGTCGGATTTAAGCTGTCTGAGGGAATGGAAATCCCTCGGGAGCTGGAGGAGAAGAAGTTCAAATTCGCCAGACAGAAGTCCAAGCTGGCGGGGACGATTCGAGGTTCGTTCTTCGTTATTAAAGGAGAATATTAACATAGCAGCGCCCCTTAGAATGGATTGGCTTACCCGCCGGGTTCGTCCAAGATCCAATCTAAGGGGCGCACGCTTTCCGAGAAATACAGTTTGGACGACATCGCCACGCAATTAACGCCTCCTTTGCCCAAGTCCCTTGCATGGACTTATCCGCGTTCTATTTTGTGACCCAAGACGGTCAGTCTAGATCAGTTCACTTCGCAGCAAGGTGATATTGAACCAAACACTCAACATTTCTCCATGTTTCCGTAACCTTTAGGTCTAATTCTTCCTGTTGATCCAAAGTTATAATTTGGTCAACGGGAGGGATCAGCAATTATGCAAACAATTATCAATCAGAAGATGCAGCGTAACGGAATGGCGCTTGGCGGCATCGGTACCGGAACGGTCGAGATCAATCAGAACGGAGAACTGCAAAATTGGCATATTTTTAATCTAGGACAGTGGGCGTCCCGGGAGGCGAAGAAGCACAAGCTGGATAATCTGTACGATTATGAGACACATGTGCTGCCCTTCTACATTCGGACCAAGCAAGGCACAGACCTTCCGAAGGTCCGCAAGCTGTCGCATGATAGGGATGCCGGAGAGTTTCGCTCCGTAATGTATTCCTGGCATAAAGAGGTCAAGGAAATTCAATACACAGCCTCCTTTCCTATCGCTGAGCTGCAATATGTTGATGACAGCCTTCCGGTGCGTGTTCGGTCGGAATTCGCTTCGCCGTTCGTGCCATTGGATTCCCGGACTAGCGGGACGCCGGGGTTCTATGCGACATTCTCGGTCGAAAATATATCGAATGAGGATGTCGAGGTGTCGTTGCTAGGCAAACTGAAGAACCCGGTCAATCGGGGAGTAACGAACCGGGAGCTGCGCAATCGGCTGCACCGCGGCGAGGATCATATCGCCATCACGATGAGCAGCAATTCGACTAATGCGCATCATCAGAACGGAAGCATCAGCTTCTCCGTTAGCGGCGGGGGAAACAGCTATATTCAAGGTGACTTCGCTAAGTACTTTGCCAATTTTGTGTTAGGTGGCGAGTTTGGCATTACGGAGCAATCTTATCTGTTTGGTTTCCGGGATACAGGCAAGCTGCCGAACCTGGGGAGCGAGACGTATCCGGAAGCAATCGTTCGTCTGACTGATGATGAACTGGAGCAGTTGAGCGATGCGCAGATACTGGAAGTACTGGCGCAAATTTTAGATATTGCCAGCTCCAATCCTCCGTATCAGCGCATTCAGGAGATTGATCCAGCGTTGCTCGCCGATCGGGCGGGCAAGCTGAAATTCATCCGCCTGATCCAGAAACAAATGCGGATGATCGGGCTTGATGACGAAGGGCATGAAGCGTGGGGAGACGCCGCACTGTGCTCCAGCCTTACGCTAAAGCCAGGGGAGAAGAAGGACATTCGCTTCATCGTCTCCTGGCACTTTCCGAATCATTACAGCGACGAGGGCCGGTTTGTCGGGCATCAGTATGCGAATTGGTTCAATGATGCGCAAGCCGTCAATGACTACATGCACGAGAATGCGGATGCGATCTTGGACAAGGCAAGAGGGTTTGTGCATACGCTTGCCCAATCGAATGTCCCAGCCTCCTTCGTGAAGCATTGGTTCAACCAGTTAAATACGATAACCAAATGCTCCTGGTGGTCGAAGGCCGGCGATTTTGCCATCTGGGAAGGATACGGCAGCTGCGGGTTCCATACGATGGATATTACGTACCAGGGCTCCTTTAGTCTACTAGCGTTGTTCCCTGATTTGCAGTTGGGACAGATGGAGCTGGGCGCGAGGTTTCAACGGGAAGACGGGCGTGTCCATCACTTCTTCACGCCGGATTTCTGTTCCGTGGATAACGGGTTTGACCGCGTTGACATGAACCCCCAATACGTCCTGCTGGTCTGCCGCGATTACCTGTGGACCGGAGATACCGGCTATGTGAAGCGGCTATGGCCTTCCATCGTCAAGGCGATGGACAGTATCGAGCAGTTGGACCGCGACGGAGACGGCTTGCCCGATACAGAGACGGGCAGCAATACGTATGACGCGTGGCATTTCAGGGGAACGCCGTCGTATATTTCCAGCCTGTGGCTGGCGGCGCTGCTAGCTGCTTCTCGCCTGGCAGCGGATTTAGGCAAGCGGGAATTGCAGGCCAAATGGCAAGGGCTGCTTGCGATTGGCCGGCAGAGCTTTGAGCAGAAGCTGTGGAACGGCGAGTATTTCAGCTTGTGGGTCGAGGACGAGACGAGAGACGAGTGCTGCATGACAGACCAACTGGACGGCCAATGGTTTGCCAAGCTGATCGGGCTAGGCGATTTCCTTCCGCAGGCACGGATTCAAGACGCGCTGAAGGCGGTGCTGAAATATAATTACCATGCGGAGACAGGGCTGATCAATGCCGTCTATCCGAAGTCGGCCAAGCCGACGCTTTATACGCACCGTAACGTGCAGGCGGAAGCCAACTGGTCGGGGATTGAATTCGCTTTTGCTTCGGCTTTGCTGGAGTATGGGCTGCCTTCAGAGGCCAAGGCGATATCCGACAACGTGGATGAGCGGTACTACTATGCAGGGCGCATCTTCAATCACGAAGAATGCGGCGATCACTATTACCGGGCCATGGCAGGCTGGGCGCTGCTGCTATCCCTATCCGGCTTCAAGCTCGATGTTCCTCGAAGCGAGGTTACATGTGCCCCGTCTGTCCAGAACATGCAGGCGCCGTGGTTTGCACCTACCGGATTCGGCCGGTTCGTCCGGCAGCCGGATGCATTCGAGCTTCACTGTGCATTCGGCGAACTCGCTTTCCAGACCCTCGTGCTTGCAGACACTCTGGCGGGGCAGGTAAGGGTGAATGGCGAATTGGTGAAATGCGAAGTTACAGCGGAAGACGGTTGCACCATACTGAAGTTTGCCGAGCCAGTTACGCTTGCACCTAACCGGAGCTTGACGGTATCCGTGTAGGGCGGGCAAACAGGCGGACAGCCAGCCGCTGAGACAGCAACATGCGGCTAACCAAGACAAGGTATTCCCTGGAGCGGGTATCGCCTTGTCTTGGCCTATTCAGACTTTTTTTTCTTGCTTCCATAGTGCTTGCTGCTTATACGCGTACGGCGAATGCTTCCGCTGCTTCTTGAAGGCCTTGGAGAAATACAAGGGATCGTCGAAGCCGGTGGAGCGGGCGATCTCGGCCATGTTCAAATCAGTATGCTTCATAAGCTCACAGGCACGGGCAATGCGAACGTTCAGCAAATATTGCTTGGGCGACACTTTCATATGTTTTTTGAATATGGAGTAGAAATAGCTGCGGTTAAATCCGAGCCGATGCGCAAGCTCCGCAATCTTGATCGGGTTCATATAATGATGCTGCATATATTGCACTGCTTGCAGCACATGGGTATTTTCCTGGCTGCTGCTCGTTGTGGGGTGATGGTTCTTGTTATGCTGCTCAGCCAACAGGGCGAAGAAAATATACAAATAACCAAGCCCTTTGATATATGGGACAGACGTCACGCTGGAGGCGTCGATAATTGCAGCCAGATTGTCCAGCAGAAGCTGGTCATCATCAAAATGAAACAAGCGGTTCTCCTCGTTCAGGCCGCCTTGCTCCAAGTATTGCAACGTATTCACCCCATGGAAGCCGACCCAATAACAGTGCCAGGGGTCTTCCACTGACGCTCCGTAGGTGACGACTTCTCCTGGATAGATCAGGAAACCGCAGCCTTTGCGCACATCATAGGTTCGGTTTTTCGTAACCAGTGTTCCTTGGCCGCTGTCGACATAATGAATCAGATAATAATCTCTGGCTGCCGGGCCGATGCGGTAACCGGGGTGATACTGCTCCTCGCCGCATTCGTACAGGGCCAGATCGACATTGCTGCGGTCATCCATTTTGTGGGAAGTGAATGAGTAAATCATGGGTAAGCCTCCAGCTAAGGATCGGTTTTGTGCTCCACAGCGTCAATACAATAAAATATAGCTTTGGGTGTCGAGTGCGGCTGCTTATATCTGCTCCATTATACAAAAAAAGCAGCGTTTCCTTAAATTCGTTTCTTTCCATGCAACGACCCAGATTACTGCACAGAAAGGAAGAACGGGCTTTGATTGCACGCTATTGGAATCGGATAAGGCTGCTGCAGAAATTGATCTTGATTGTCATTTTTTTTCTGATCGTTCCGGTGCTGATGATCGGGTCGTACTTATTTACGACCAGCCTGTCTCTTGCGCAGAAGGAGGGGCGCGAGATGTTGGAGAAGGTGGCCTACCAGTTAAATGAGAATATCGAGTATCGAATAATCGGCTATCAGAACATTCTGATGCAGTTGTCGCTCGATTCCAGCATTATAACGACGCTCACCCAACACTATCAATCACTGGAGGAGGAAGTGCTCGGCCTGCAGCAGATTAATTCGACCGTCAACCGGGCCAGCTCGTATTTTCCGATGAAGAAAATCCAGGTGTATAAAACGAATCCTACCTTGCACGAAGATGGCGGTGTCGTCCTGAACATGGAGCGGGGCGAGAAGGAGGACTGGTACAAAGCCATGGCGGAGGACCGTCCCTTCTATTGGACCTTTAACTGGGAAGGCGACCCCTCGCGGCCGTCGCTTTATTTAAATAAATGGCTGATTGATTATTTAACGAGCGAGAAGTTTGGCATTCTTCATGTGGAGGTTACAAACCAGGCTTTATTCGACCAGATTACCAACCCGCTGGAGGTAAAGAAAGGCGGCTTCGTCGTGCTGGACAGCAAGGGAAAGGTGCTGGCCAATTACTTGGATAAGCAACATGGCGACATTAGCGAGCGCCCTTACCTGGAGCCGATTTATGACGATGCCCACGGCTGGTTTTCTGCCAAAATAAATGGATTAAAGTGCATGGTCGTCTATGATACGAACCGGCTGGGCTGGAAGGTAGTGACGATCGTCAGCCAAGAGGAGCTGTGGCAAAAGCTGCAGTTGGTCAAAAAAGCAATCATCGCCGTCTGTGTTCTTTTCGTCGTCCTGACGGTGTCCGTCCTGACTGGCTTTGGGCTGCGGACGAGCAAACGGCTAAATTCGCTGATCTTCAGCATGAGGAGAGTGCGTAACGGGGATATAGGACTTATGATCAAGGTCAACGGCAATGATGAATTGGCCGATCTGGAGGCGGAATTTAACAACATGTCCAGCCAGTTGAAACAATCGTTGCATGAAATTTCCGAAGCTCGCAGCCGCGTTGAGACGGAGAAGCTGAATCTGCTGCAGGCGCAGATTAACCCTCATTTTCTCTACAACACGCTGGCACTATTAAAAAGCATGGCGCTGGATGCCAACTCTGCCGAAATTAGAGACACGGTGGACGCCTTGGCCAAGTTTTTCCGGATTGCCCTCAATCGCGGCGTCGACCGATTGCAACTCAGGGATGAGTTAGAGCACGTCGGGGCGTATCTGGCCATTCACGAATCGCGCTACCCCGGGCGGCTTATCGTAGACTTCGACGTTGATGAGAAAGCGTTATCCTGTGAAATTGTCAAAATTACGTTGCAACCGATCGTGGAAAATGCGCTGCTTCATTCGTTTGTGCACACCGGAGGCCGCGGGCGGTTGAAAATATCCGCCCATCTGCGGCATGACATGTTATGCATTGCGGTTGCCGATAACGGCTCCGGCATGACGAAGGAACAGCTGCGGGATATGCTGGCGAATGCCACCGGCTCCGAGAACCGTGGGGGCTTCGGGGTATACAACGTCCATGAGCGCCTGAAGCGCCACTATGGGCAGGCTTATCGCCTGCGTATTCATAGTGCGCCGGGAGAAGGGACCGAGGTTCAGCTTTTCATCCCGCAGCACAAGCTATCACTGGCAACGGCTGCCGGAAAGGGGAAGCAGGATGGAGATTAAAGCGTTCATAGTGGATGATGAGGAGCGGCAGCGCCGCTCCATCGTCAAACACGTGGAATGGGAAAGGTACCAGATGCGGGTAACCGGCGAATGGGAGGATGCCGAGCAGGCGCTTGCCGCGGCCGCGGTATCGCCACCCGATCTGCTCATTACGGATATTCGTCTGATCGGGACAGATGGCCTTGAGCTGTCGTCCCGTATGAAACAGATCAATCCGAATCTGTCCATCATTATGGTGACGGGCTACGAGGAATTCCAATATGCCAAAACAGCGGTCGACATCGGGGTGGACGCTTTCCTCGTCAAGCCGATTATTTTTGACGAATTGCATGCGACCTTGGAGCGGATCAGTCGGGAGAAGGAGAAGCAATTGTTGCTCAGCCGCGAAGCCATGAAGATGAAGGCGCAGCTCGACGCCTTCAAGCCGATCGCGCAGCAGCAGTGGCTGCAGGAGGTGCTGCACGGTCTTGTCGTCGGTGAGGAGACGATCCGCGCCCAGGCCAAGGCCATGGGCTTGTTCACAGCCGAGGGCCAGCGCCGCGTCTTGACCGTGCTGGTCTCGGCAGAGAGCACCTCGCCGATTTCCAATGAGGTGCATGTGCGCCGCCAAGTCAGGGCCAGGCTCGAAGAATCGGTCGAGGAAGCCTGCGGTCCGCTGCTTGAGGCGCGCACGACGTCGGGACGGGGAGATATTGTGTTGATTGTGCGCAGTCAGGATGGCGCTGATTTCGAGGCGGAGACAGAGTGGTGCCTGGCGCGCCTAAGTGTAGAGATCGGGCGGATGGAGACGGGCACTGCGCGTATCGGGGTCGGCCCGCCGGCCCTCCAGCTCAGCATGCTAAGCGAGAGCTTCCGTCTGGCGCAGCGGGCGGTTAATCAAAGCCTGCTGGGCGGAGACGAGCATGCGTACAGTTGGCGGCTGTTGGCAGGATCGGAGGGAAGCCAGGAGAAAAGCGTGGAGGAACTGACGGCTGACTTCTTCGAAGTGGCAGGAGCCGGCGATGTCCCGAACAGCCTTAGCTTGCTCGGGGAGCTGCTAGGCCGCGTCGGCGATCCCTTTCGTATGGGGGGCTCGGAATTACGAAGCCTGTGCATGCTTCTTATTAGCAGAACGTATCGTGCAGCTTCGGAGGTCGGCGATGCCAGCCGTTCCTTCGGCCCGGAGCAGAAGCTGTGGGGACAGGTGTTCGACTGCTGGGAGGAGGCAAAGCTGCTGCAGGAGACGGTCCAGATTTTGAAGGGGCTGCTCGATTTTATTGCCGAACGGAAGAAAAGCCATACTCGGGTTGTCGTGCAACAAGCGCTGGAATATATGAAAGCGCATTACGCAGACAATTTATCGCTGAAGTCGGTCGCAGAGTCGGTTTTTTTAAGCCCCAATTATTTGGGCGCGTTGTTTCGGGTAGAGCTTGGCATTTCATTTACCGACCAGTTGATCCTGATCCGCGTCCAGAAGGCGAAGGAGATGCTGCAGCACCCGCAGTTCAAGCTTTACGAGGTGGCGGAAAATGTCGGGTATAAAAACATCGGTTATTTCACTAATGTGTTCAAGCGGATAACGGGGGTTACCCCGAAGGAATATCGGGACTGCCACGGCTAACTGAATGCCTGGAGACAGCGAGGAATGAAAGCGATGCGCAGCTGCATCGCCCTACTGTCATGGAAAGAAAAGATGTAAGCGTGAGAGCGCTACTAATCTTGCCGTGGGACAATTGTAATCGCTTTCTACCTCCTCTATAGTCGATTATAGACGTTGGAGTGGGGGGAAAGGACAATCAGAACATTGCAACTGCTCCGCATTTCGAAACCCACTAGGAAAGGAGAATGAATCCCTGCACCGCTTAAAGATTATCAGACAAAAAGGTTACTTGCCGTTGTATGGGTTTTTGTTGCCGGGCATCGTACTCGTCGTACTGTTCAATTATATCCCGATGTTGGGGTTGCAAATTGCGTTTCGCGATTATAACTTCACAGACGGGATTTGGGGGAGCCCATGGTTGGGGCTGCAAAATTTCAAAGAGTTTGTGGCAAGTCAAGACTTCTGGAAAGCAACAGCAAATACGTTCCTGTTGACGTTTCTCCGCTTATTATTCGTATTTCCGACGACGCTGATTGCTGCCTTGTTAATCAATGAGGTGCGCGCACGCCGGTTCAAGCGCGTTGTGCAATCGTTCAGCTATCTTCCGCACTTTGTATCCTGGATCGTGGTCGTCGGCTTCCTCGATGCGTTTCTGTCCATTGACGGTGGCGCGGCAAACTCGCTTCTGGGCCTTTTCGGCATAGAACCAATTCCCTTTATGGGCTCGGAGGAATGGTTCCGGCCGATCTTCATCTTGAGCAGCATGTGGAAGGAAGTAGGCTGGGGCACGATCTTATATTTGGCGGCCATTTCGGGAATCAACCCTGCGCTTTACGAAGCGGCGGTCATGGATGGGGCGGGGCGTTTCGCCCAGATGCGCTATATTACGCTGCCTAGTATTTTGCCGATTATTTCAGTCGTTCTGATCCTCACCGTGCCTGGGCTGCTCAGCGTTGGCGCTGATCAAATCTACGCCATGATCAATCCGGCCAATATCGGTGTGGCAGAGGTTATAGACACGTACGTATTGCGGCTTGGCATCGGCCAGGCGCAGTATTCGCAAACAACAGCCATTGGGCTTGTGATGAGCGTCATCTCCACCATTTTGCTCTTGCTCACCAACAAATTATCCAAACGTTTCGGCGGCGATGGGCTATGGTAGAGAGAGGAGTGGGCTTATGAATCAATCCAGGCTGGGAGACCGGAGCTTTACCATCAGCAACACGGTTATTTTGACGATTTTTGCCTTCTTGTGCATGTACCCATTCTGGTACATTCTGATTCTTTCGTTAAACGAAGGGCGGGACGCAGCCCTCGGGAGCCTCTATTGGTGGCCGCGGGTGTTCACACTGGACAATTACCGTGTCATGCTCAGCGATCCTGCGATCATCAATGCGTTCTGGGTTACGGTCAAGCGGACGGTCATCGGCACATTCGGTTCCCTGATCGTGACCTCGCTGGTCGCGTTTGCGCTGTCCCGCAAGGAGTTGCCAGGCAGAAAGCAGCTGCTCCTACTATTTCTGTTCATCATGCTGTTTAGCGGAGGGCTTATTCCGTTTTACCTTCAGCTCTATCATTTGGGATTGCTTAACAACTTCTGGGTTTACGTCATCCCGTCCCTGTTCAGTGTGTGGAACATGTTCGTTATGAAAACCTCTTTTCAAAACAGTATTCCGGAAAATGTCATTGAGTCGGTCAAGTTGGACGGCGGCGGCTATGTCCGGGTGTACTTTCATATCGTATTGCCTTTCTCCGTTCCGCTCTTTGCGGCGCTAGGTTTGTTTACGGCGGTAGGGCTATGGAATGATTGGTTTACAGGCGCCTTCTATGTCAGTGATTTGGGCCTGCAGCCGCTTCCGACCTATTTGCAGCGCATGTTGAGTACGATTGAGGCGAGCCAGAAAATCAGCGCCAGCAGTCAGATGGCGATGATGAATCAGACCCGCTTGTATAATCCGGATGCGATTACGACCAAGTCGGTACGGATGGCAACCATCATGATTACGATGCTGCCGATTCTGATTGTCTATCCGTTCCTTCAACGTTTTTTCGTGAAGGGTGTATTGATCGGCTCCGTGAAGGAGTAGTCCGTTGCTGTGACACAAACGATAAGTGGCGCAATGCTGCGGACGGCAAGGGCCCTGCCGTTCATGCGGTACATTTTTTGCGGGCTGACTGTTCGTTTGTTCACATAGATGCAATAGTTTGCAACAAAAAATAGCTATCGAGGGGGATATACCATGAAACAAATATGGAGAACCGGCGCCAAGTCGGCGCTTGCCGCCACGCTTGCAGCAGTGATGCTTGCAGGCTGCAGCAGTGCGAAGCCAACAGACGACCCAACCGGTGAAAGCGACAACTCCGGCAGCTCAAAAGCGCCGTCGACGTACACCCTGTACGCACCATCCATGACGACGCCAATCAATCTGGATGGCGAGGTTACCCAAGAGGTCATGAAGAAGTCCGGCATTACCTGGGATAAAGTTGAAATCGGCAATGGGAGTGACGTGACACAGCAGATTAATCTCAAACTTGTAGGCGGCGATTTTCCAGATGCTATTATGCTGCCTCCTGACAGCCCTGCCTGGTCGCGCCTGATTCACGAGAAGAAGCTGTTGCCATTGGATGATTATTTTAATGATCCTGACAAATATCCGAACCTGGCAAAAATCGACAAACGCATCATTGATTACTGGCGCTCGGATGACGGACATATTTATGTCATTCCTTCGGGTTACGAGCTGGTGATTGAAGAGCCGTCTGTTTGGCAGGGCAATGCACGCGGCCTGTGGATACCGAACAATCTGCTAAAGCAAGTTGGAATGGAAGAAGCTGATCTGGCTACGCTGGAAGGCTTTGAGAATTACTTGAAAGCGATTAAGGGATTAAAAGACGGACAGGGACGTTCGATCATCCCGCTGTCGCTTGGCGGCGAAAATTTCTGGGGCCTTGAGGTAGTCATGTCCATGTTCGGTGTTCGCATCCTGGACAACGGGTTTAACGAGCTGGAGGACGGCACAGCGATTCCCGACTATAAGATGCCAGGCTTTAAGCAAGCGTTTCAATGGTTGAACCGCCTCAATCTGGAAGGGCTGCTCGATCCGGAGACGGCTTTCCAGAAACAGGACCTGTTTAAGGAGAAGGTTGGAAATCAACGATTTGGCGCCATGCTGTTCTCGGGATGGGATAACCCCAATGTGACGATTCTGAAAAACAACAATATTCCGGAAGCGATCACATACTACGATCTCAAGCAAAAGGGTTTCCCGGAAGGATGGTTCTACCCAGTCAAGCTGCCGACAATTTCTGGCGTGAAATTGGCACAGTATGCCAGCTATAACCCGTTTGGCACCAATACGATCGGGATTAGCTCTAAGATCAAAGATCCGGAAACGATGATGAAGGGCATCGACTGGATGCAAACGACGGAAGCGTTTTTGCTGATGGAGTATGGCACGGAAAGCATGGGTGCGTACACGCTGGAGAACGGCGCTGCCGCCGAAAACCAGGAAGTGTTCCGCAGCGCCAAGTTCTGGGGCGGCGACAATGGCGGCATGGCGAGTGTCACGCAACACGGCTTCTGGTGGTGGAAAAACTTTGCCAGCGTAGGCAGCTCCCACATCAAGACGGTAGAGCCGCCGTGGCCGGCGTATAATGCTGTGCTTTATGAGGCGGAGCAGATCAACTACGATCAGGGAACGCATGGCCTGTTGTCCAAGGCAAGCCGTATCAAACCAACTGTAGGCGGCGCCGTAGAGAAGTATGGCCCTGTGCAAAATGATATCCGATTGAAATATTATGCGAAAATGTTGCTGGCGAAAAACGATTCGGAATTCGACAACGCCTATGAAGGATTCCTGAACGAAATGAAGGTCCGCGGCCATGACGAAGAGACGGTCGCGGAATTCAATGAGAAGTACAAAACGTACAGCGCAACGCCGGCCGGCAAAATCGAAATCCAGATCAAACGGCTGCTTTCCAGAAACGTGTACACCAATGAACCTGCGATCATCGGAGAATAACGTTAGCGGAGTGTGATTTCGCAGAGGAGAAGAAGAGGATGGCACAAACGAAAACGACTGTGCACTTTATTGCCCATACGCATTGGGACAGGGAATGGTACTTGACATTTGAGCAATTTCGGCTGAAGCTGGTCGATCTGATCGATAATTTGCTGGAGCTGCTGGACCAGGACCCTGCATTTACATGTTTTCATCTTGACGGGCAAACGATCGTGCTGGATGACTACGCTGCCATTCGCCCTGAGCGTGTGGATGAACTGGAGCAATATATTCGCCAGGGACGAATCATTATAGGACCCTGGTATGAGCAAAATGATCTGTTTCTGACAAGTGCGGAATCGACCGTCCGCAACCTGATTGAAGGAATCCGAACTTCTCGTCGCCTCGGCGGCGAGATGAAGGTTGGTTATTTGCCCGACCACTTCGGGCTTGCCGGACAGATGCCGCAGGTGTTTCGTCAGATCGGCATCGACAACAGCGTATTCGGGCGCGGCTACAGCATGAAGGACCGCGGTCCTTTCATCCGCTGGGAAGCGCCGGATGGCAGCCAGGTGCTCGGCATATTGATGCCCCACTGGTATAACAACGCTCAGCGGCTGCCGGCGGATGAGGAGCAGTTGCGGCGCGTCTTTTCCTCGATTCAGTCGCGTGAGGAAAACGTGCATCAGGTGCCGCATACGCTCATGATGAACGGTGTCGATCATCTTGAAGCTCAAGAAAATTTGTCTGAAGTGATTGGCAAGCTGCAGGTGCAGTTTGGTGAGCAGTATACGATTATTCAGGGAAGGCTTGATCAATATGCGGCGGCTGTTGGCCGTTACTTTGCAGATGGCGGAGGCTCAGAGTTGTCATTGCCTGTTGTCAGGGGGGAGTTGCGTGAAAGGGATGATTACTCCATATTGACAGGCACGTTGTCTGCACGCGTGTATTTGAAACAAGCGAATATGGAAGGCCACCACTTGCTGGAGAAGCATCTGGAGCCGCTCTCTGTATTGGCAGGCCTGCATGGGCTTGACCGGTACGATCAGGGTCATCTCCGCCGATTGTGGAAGCTGTATATGCAGAATCATCCGCATGACAGCATCTGCGGTTGCAGCAAGGATGCTGTTCACAGCGAAATGATGGGTCGTTATGCCAAACTCGAGCAAGCTGGCGGAGATATGGTGCGGCGCAAGCTCGCGATCATCACGGATCAGGTCGATTCTGCCGGCTTTCAGCCTCGCGACTTGAAGCTGCTCGTAGCCAATATGTCGCAGGTGCCAAGTGAGGCTGTGCAGACGACGCGTGTTTATTTCCATGCAGAAGACCAAGTAAATCAATTCTCGCTTGAAGATGCGGAAGGTGTTGCGGCACCTTACAGAATTATTGGCAAGAGCAAAACACGGCAGCAGGTGCTTAGCCCGATTAATTTGCCAGGCATCATTGAGCTGGATTGCTATGAGATTGAGTGGCAGCCGAAGGTGCCGGCCCTAGGCTATGCCGCTTATCGGGTGGCGGCACACGAGACTGGCGAATGGGTTGCGGAGCTTACGGTGAAGGCAGCGACAGGCAGCTTGCCAGTGCTTGAAAATAGCATGCTGCGAGTGGAATGCCGCCATGACGGCACCTTTGATATGCTCGACAAGCAAACCGGTCGATTGCATCGGGGACTCGGAAGGCTTGAGGATTGCGGCGACAAGGGAGATCTGTATGTCTTCACCGCGCTTGGACAGCCGCAGCTATGGCAAGGGGATGTAAGCTGGCGGCAACTTGCCAGTAATGATCTGGTGCAAACCTATGCTTACGACATCGAGTGGGAGTTGCCATCCAGCATTAGCCCGTCACTCGAAAGCCGCAGCAGTGATGCCGTTCGTTGCCGGCTGCAGGTCGAGCTGCGGCTTGAGCAAGGGGACAACAAGCTGCGTATTACCGTCGATCTGGACAACCAGGCGAAAGATCATCGTATGCGCGTGCTGTTCCCTGCTGCGGAGCAAGCTGCACAGGTGTGGGCAGGGGCGCAGTACGATTGTGTGCGTCGCCAGTGGACTGAAGGGCGCGAATTTACACGCAGTGCCAACGCGCAGCCGTACTGGAAATGGGTAGCTCCTCTTTGGGGGGAGCAGGAAGGGCTGGCACTGTTTGCTAAAGGGCTGGTCGAATACGAGGCGTTGGGTGAAGGAGAGGCGATCGCGCTCACGCTGCTGCGTGGCGCAGAGACGATTCATTTGCGTGAACCTGTTCTGGTGGAGAGCGATTATCAGCCGCTTGGCCAATGCTTGGGCAAGCATCGTTTTGAGCTGGCGGTTCGCCCGTTCCAAGGTGCTTCCGCTACAACACTGTACCGCGAAGCCGAAAGCTTCACACAGGGCGTACTGTCCATTCAGCGCGCAGTAGCGGATTCACGCTGGGAGGAAGGCAGAGCGTGGGTGCAGGAAGCGGGGGTAAAAGCGATCTTCCGGCGCGAAAACCGGAATGAAACGAAGCCGGCGCTGCCACGGGTAGGCAAGCTGCTGGAACTTACGGGCGACGTGCTCCTTTCCGCGATCAAGTGGGCGGAGAATGGGAGCGGTCCGGCAGTGCGCCTCTATAACGTAGAAGAGCATGCGGTAGAAGCGACTGTTCGATGGCCTGGATGGCAAGCGACCGCTATCGTGCCGGTAAATCTGCTTGAGGAGCCAAACGGGGAAGCACTGGCCTGCGATGAGGGGACAATGTTTGAGATCGGCGCAAAAAAAATCGTCACCTATTTGTTCCATGCACATCGAGTCGTTTCAGAAAGCTGACGAACTCACAGCTGCGGTGGCGATCTTCGACGCTACCAATCACTTGCCCTGTAACCAAATCGATTGCTGCCAATAACGGCTAATCGATAGTTGAGCAGAGCGAGATCAAGGAAAGGGCCATCCTGCAAAGGATGGCCCTAAAACTTGCCGTTACAGACAGCGCGGAGCAGTTCGACTGCTCACACCCCCTCAGCGTGCTTTGGGGCGGGAAATGCGTTCCATGATCAAAGCTACTCTGCGTCGGGGAAGAAAACGGCCGATCTGGGCTGACATGTAGTTGTTTCGCCCGTCTATCACATAATTGCTCCCTTTGTCGATTCCACGAAATCCGGCTTGAACGACGTTCTCCGGGGTGGATAGCGAGCTGCCTGCCGCCATGTCCCTGCTGCCGACAGCATCGAAGAAGCCCGTATCCGTCGCACCCGGACACAGGGTAAGTACGCGGACGCCGCGTCCGCGGGTTTCGGCCCATAGCGCTTCGGAGAAAGATAATACAAATGCTTTGGTAGCACCGTATACAGCCGAATAAGCGCAAGGCATGAATGCGGCCATTGAAGCCACGTTGACGACGATTCCGTCCTTGCGTCCCAGCATGCCGGGCAGAAAATGATGCGTCAGGTCGACAAGCGCAGCAGTGTTCAGCATTATCTCTTCCTGTTCGCGCTCCGGATCCATATCCTCGAAGCGGCCATACGTGCCGAAGCCCGCGTTGTTGATGAGAATATCGACCGTCAGGCCGAGTTCGTTCATGGATTCGACTAGTTGGCGCGGGGCACCTGCTTTGGACAAATCGCTGGGCAGGGCATACGCCTGAACGCCGTGCTTCCGTGTGATTTCGCCAGCCAACGCTTCGAGCTTATCTTGTGAACGTGCGGTCAGTACGACATGGCAGCCTCGCGCAGCCAGCGCTTTGGCATACGCCTCGCCGATTCCGGAGGAAGCGCCGGTTACCACGGCCAGCTTGCCTTGATAATGATATGATTTCATGAAACAGCCCCCTAGCCGTTGAAGTTGTCTTGATCATAACAACGACAGGAGTGGCTAACCACAGTGCCTTCATACTATTAACGGGACTAATAGGTTAGGAAGGCGGTGACGATTCGGCGTCTTGTGTTAGCAGCAGCGCGAGTCTCTCCTCCGTACCTGAACCTGGCGTCGGAACGAAGAAGCACCAGTGAAGTCCAGGATCGTTGTCGATGGCGGCGGCGCAATGAATCGTGAACTCCAACGTCTGTCCGTCCGGTAGGAGATAATAAACCGGGACAGTGCTTTTTTGCCGGATTTCGTGCCACTCCCACAAACGTACGAAGTCCTTGCTATTCCGTTTCAAACGCTCGAATCGTTCCCTATATATCGGGTTGTCTTTGAAACGGTCGAAGCTTGATCGTATCAATGCCGTCATATATCGGGCGAATTCCTCCCAATTTGCCAGCTTTTTCGGGTATTCCGGATCCAGAAATAGCAGCGTCACCATGTTTCGTTCGCTTTCCGGCAGACGGCCGAAATCCGCGACAACAAGCTCTGCTCCCCGATTCCAAACAATCATATCGGCAACCTCATTTGCGATGAAAGAAGGATAACGCATTTGCTCCACAAGGCTCTGCAGAAGTCCGACATCGGGTTTCTCTAGTTTCGGTGCCATACTGAAACTGACCGAATCGGGAGCGGCCAGATTGAATAAGTGCTTCCGCTCGTCCTCGTCCAGCTGCAGCGCTTGGCTGATATGGGACAAAACATCGGGGGAAGGATTCCTCTCCCGGCCCTGCTCTAGCCAAGTATAATAAGTTACACTGACATTTGCGAGATAGGCGACTTCTTCCCTTCGCAGTCCCGGAGTACGCCTTCGGCCGGGGAATGGCTTGATTCCCGCTTCTTCAGGCTGAAGTCGATATCGACGCGTTTTGATAAATTCGCCCAATGCGGATGAAGAACGTCGGCTCTCCATATAACTCATGCCTCCTTTATTTCAGTCCGAATTACTTATCCTCTATTAACAGACAGTTACGACTAAACAATAATCAGATCCACAAATGAATTTATTAAACCAGCCGGATCATCTAAACCTTTTTCAGGTTCTAGATGCCCAGCAGAATGGAGGTCAACAAGACCAGCAATAAAGGCAGAAACCATGGCTGTTAATTGCTTGGGTGATTTACTGATCGTGCGTTTTTGTTTATGAGCTGTTTCCAAACAGCTGTAGATGATTCTGAAAGTTTCAATGGCTGCAAGGTGAAGGTTATGATACTGCTCCTTGTCCCATTGTTTGCGGAACATCAGTTGGCAATGTTCTTGATTCTTTACCCCAAAGTCATAAAACGTATATAGCAACTCACAAATCAGTTTTCTAGGATCGCTTGTTTCTTTAATTAATTTGTGCATACGACTGTTCAGCGTTTCAAAATTCTCAGTCGTAAGAGCCGCGAGTAGATCGTCCTTATTTCTAAAATAAACATAGACGGCACCTCGAGATAAATTCATTTCTTTTCCAAGGTCCCGCATGCTAACGGAATCAACGCCGTGGGTATCAATCATTTGTCTTGTGACATCGATCAGCCTTTGTTTGGTATCGTTGCTACTTCTCATAGTACCCTCTTCAATAAATAATTTTAAAATCATCATACGCCTATATGTTGACAGCGTCAATGTACAGGCGTATGATGTGTTTTAGTTGACGGTGTCAACTTGGAAATAAACTAAACTAACTTTTGAAAAGGGAGTGTATGGTATGTTAACAAAAGGGAATCCATGTAAACGAACTTTTATTATAACTGGCGGAAACTCGGGGTTAGGTTATGCAAGTGCGAAACACATTGCTAAAGCCGATAATAATCATCATGTTGTACTGGCTTGTCGTAATGCGGCTAAAGCAAGTGAAGCTGTACATTCACTGATCAGGGAAACAAACAATACAAACATCACGTCTATGGAGCTTGAGCTTGCTTCCTTAGCATCTGTCAGAAATTTTGTCACCCAATTTATTGCCGCGGATTATCCGCCGTTATATTCGCTCGTCTGCAACGCGGGGTTAATCATGGTTGATAAAACGTACTATACCAGAGATGGTTTCGAGAGTACTTTTGGAATTAATCATCTTGGACACTTTCTGCTTGTCAATATGTTACTTGAGCAAATGGACGATTCAGGTCGAATACTATTTGTTAGCAGTGCGACCCATGACCCCGCACAAAAAACAATTGTCGCTGTGCCCGTATACGAGAATGCTAGATTACTGGCCTACCCCAAAAAACTGAACGAAGATGAGAAGATGCTTACTGTAGGCCAACGTCGCTACTCGACTTCAAAATTATGCAACATATACTGCGCTTACGAGTTAGCCGAAAGAATCAAACAGCAAACGAATAAAAATATTACTGTAAACGCGTTTAATCCTGGACAGATGCCGGGTACAGGGTTCTCTCGAACATTTCCTCTCTTTATAAAAATTATTCTAAAGAATATCCTTCCTGTCCTTGCCTTACTTCGTCCAAGTATGATTACGGCTGATAAATCAGGCAAAGCATTGGCATCGCTGGTGCTTAATCTAGAATTCGAGGGGATGACTGGTAAGTATTTTGATGGTACACGAGAAGTGCAATCTTCTGAACTTTCCTATAGTCGTGAAAATAGGAAAGAATTATGGAGGACAAGTGTTGAGTTGACAAAAATAAGCAAATCAGAAACCATACTAAGCGTAGACTAAATAAAATACGGACAGACATTTTGTAACTATATCAGCAAGAAGCAGCTATATCCGATTGTACACACCATACATGTGGTTACTAACTCATTGCATACAAGGTGCCCATTCGGGTGCCTTCAATAAAGTTAGACAGCTTGCGGGGATCTCCAGGAACCTCGATTCTACAAACGGGCTATCTTTTATACAATACCAATATCAGGTGTCGTCTGGGTTCACTAAAAAAGCTGAGGTCTACGAGGAGGGGCAAGTATGAGAGCTATTGTATATAGCGAATATGGGCCGCCCGATGTTCTGCATCTGCAGGAGGTAGCAAAGCCGTCGCCCAAGGACAATGAAATATTGGTCAAAATATATGCAACAACGGTAACGGCAGGGGACTGGCGCATGCGCAAGGCCGATCCCTTCGCTGCAAGGCTGTATAACGGTCTCTTGCGCCCGAAAAAAGTAACGGTATTAGGGTTCGAGTTGGCTGGGGAAGTCGAAGCGATAGGCAAGGACGTAACGCAGTTCCAAACGGGCGATCAAGTATTTGCGATGTGCGGTTTTCGCTTCGGTGCCTATGCCGAGTACAGATGCCTGCCGGAGGATGGAATCGTAGCCATCAAACCGGCGAATGTGACCTATGAAGAGGCCGCCGCCGTTCCCGTCGGGGGCATAAGCGCGTTGAATTTTCTAAGGAAAGGTTCTATCGCGAGCGAAATGAAGGTTCTGGTCTACGGGGCGTCCGGCAGCGTAGGCACTTATGCCGTGCAGCTTGCCAAATATTTCGGGGCGGACGTCACGGGGGTATGCAGTACCGCGAACCTTGAAATGGTGAGAGCGATCGGAGCCGATCGGGTCATCGATTATACGAAACAGGATGTTACAATAAGCGAAGTCAAGTATGACTTAATCCTGGATGCCGTAGGGAAAAGAGTATCGAAAATCGCAAAATCGACATGGAAGAAAGCGCTGCGGTCGAATGGGAGATTGGTGAGCGCAGATATGTCTCAGAAGCCTCGCGTTGAAGATCTAAGCTTCCTTAAAGAGCTGATCGAGGCAGGCGCAATCAAGCCGGTCATCGATCGAGGCTATTCATTCGAACAGATTCCCGATGCCCACAGCTATGTCGAACAAAAACGCAAGAAGGGCAATGTAGTCGTCACCGTAAGTTCGCGTGAATGAGGGTCAAGTTCATTGTACGAATAACCCCGCGATTGAATTAAAGGAGATTTATATAGATGATGGCTCGCGCGTATGACCGCATTAAATTTCCGCAAGGATTCTGGGAAGGGTTAAATCAGTTAGGGATTTCCGCTCCCGACATCGCACGCCAAGCACGATTGCCGCTCGCCGTTATTACTGAGCCGGTCGTCACCGCTGCTCAATATTTTGCTATCTGGCAGGCCTATAACGATTACATTGGCGACACTGCCGGAGCAATCGTCAAGCTCGTGAACGTCTTTGCAACGGCTCAATACCCGCCAGCCGCCTTGGCGCCGTACCATGCCCGCGATTATCGAGACGCGCTGATCCGAATGACGCGGTATAAGAAGCTATGTCCGCCAGAAAACTTACGAATCTCCGAGAACGGCGATTACGGCACAGTCGAACTCACGTGGCAGCATGCCGAGCAATCCGGTCCGCCGATTCTGGTCGGGATTACGCTTGCCTATCTTCTGGAGCTTGGCCGCCGGGGCACAGGTAAACCTTTAGCGGCGCGGTCGGTCGAATTTTCTCATCCAATGGGTGATATGCACGCTCTGGAAGCTTACTTCGGCTGCCGCATCCGAACCGGTGCGCAAGGCAATCGATTGACGCTGCATCGAAGAGATCTGGATTGTCCATTTGTCTCTTACAATGAAGAGTTGCTAGAGATGTTGACGCCCATTCTGGACCGATCATTGGATGAACAGCAGCGCGGCGGCCCAATCATCGAGAAGGTCAAATGGATTCTGAAACGCAATCTCACGGGAGGATGCCTCGACATTCGGACCGTCGCCAGCGAGTTGAGGATGAGCGACCGCACCTTGCAGCGACGGCTTACGGACGAAGGGACAAGCTTCAAACATGTGTTGGCGCAATCCCGACACGAGCAGGCGTTGGAATATTTGGCAGACCCCTCGCTCAGCATTAAGGAAGTGGCTTTTCTGCTGGGGTATGAGGATCAGAACTCGTTTTACCGCGCCTTCCGTGTGTGGGCGGGCGATACTCCCTCAAGTTGGCGTGCCCGGCATCACGATACAGGCTGACCGTTCATAAATTCACTTGGCGCGTGAAACAAGTATTGTGGCGCGCTGAACTAGTTATCGGGGGATCCGGACAAGGTAGTATGATGACAAGACTGTGTCAAACAGGATTACTAATCGACTTGTTCGGAGGAATGCATGATGGATATGGGATTGAACAATAAAACGGCTCTAGTCACAGGATCAACGAAAGGCATCGGCAAAGCCATTGCCACGGAACTCGCTAGAGAAGGCGTTAACGTACTCATTAATGGACGAAATCATGAAGAGGTAGAACGAACGGTAGACGAAATCAAGACGTCCTACCCGGCGACCTCTCCCCAAAATGCCGCAGCGGATCTTGTGGATATTCAGCAAAGAGAGGATTTATTCAGAAAATACCCTGATATCGATATTTTGGTTAACAATATGGGGGTATATGAAATCATGCGATACGAGGACGTTGACGACGAAGTATGGGAAAGATACTTCCGCACGAATGTTCTCGCTGCAAATGGACTGTGTAAATTTTATCTGCCCAACATGCTGAAAAAAGATTACGGCCGCATTCTCTTCATTGCGAGCGAAGAAGCCGTTATGCCTTCCGGACAGATGCCTCAATATGGTATGACCAAATCAATGCTGCTATCGTTGTCCAAGAGCTTATCCAAATTAACAAAAGGAACGGAAGTCACAGTTAATACGATTATGCCGGGACCGACACTGTCAGAAAATGTGCATCAAATTATTGAGAATATATACGCTAATGAAAATATGACGTTCGAGGAAAAAGAGAAAACGTTTATGACGACGAATCTGCCTCAATCGGAGATACAGCGATTTATTAAGCCTGTGGAGATAGGCAGACTGGCTGCATTTATCTGCAGTCCTTATGCATCTGCGTTTAAAGGCTCTCCGATCCGCATGGATGGGGGAATGGTGCCGACGATTTATTGAGAGTTTGTCACGGATTGAGAGCAAATGGACGCGATAGCGTCCACGGTGACCAGGAGCCGAACGTCGCGGCAGGTGTAAGAACGATCTTCGGTTAGATGGAGCCATTTTCGACATCTCGCCGACATGATTCAAGACTATACTGGTAGCAAACAGCGGCGCATGTGTTAAAGTAAGGTTTAAACATGGGGGTTCGCCAGCAAGGAGAAGGCGATGGACAAGATCTTGCTCGTCGAAGACGAGAAGAGCATCTCCAGGGTGCTCAGCGCGTATCTCAAAAAAGCGGGTTACGAAGTCGAGCCTGCCTATGACGGCCATCAGGCCTTGGCATTGTTCGAACAGGGGGAGCCCTCGCTTGTCCTTCTGGATCGCATGCTGCCCGGAATGGACGGGTTATCCGTATTGAGACGGATCAGAGGGCAGAGCGACTGCCCGGTGATCATCCTGTCGGCTCTTAGCGGCGACGAACATCAGGCAGAGGGATTAAAGGCCGGAGCGGATGAGTATATTTGCAAGCCTTTTGTCGGGGAAGCCGTCGTGGCGCGCGTGCAAGCGGTATTAAATCTTCGAAGGCGGGTTTAGGGATGAAGAAAATACTGATTGTCGAAGATGAAAAGGCCATCTCCATGGTGTTGAAAGCGTATCTCGTCAAGGCGGGATATACGGTGGAACAAGTTTTCGATGGCGAAGAGGCTCTCCGCGTATTCAGACAATGGAAGCCTTCGCTCGTGCTTCTGGATGTGCTCTTGCCCAATCAAGATGGATGGTTGATTCTTAACGCGATCAGAGAAAACAGTGCGTGTCCAGTCATGATGTTGACGGCCCTTGACGATATCGAACAACGCTTGAGAGGACTTCGCGAGGGCGCGGACGACTATCTATGCAAGCCGTTCTTCGGCGAGGAAGTGGTGGCGCGCGTACAAGCCGTGCTGCGAAGACAAACTCACGTCGTGACCGAGGACACGGCGATATTCGGTCAACTCAAGATCAACTATGCTTCCCGGGAAGTCGTTCTTGGCGGACGGAACGTCATTTTGACACCGCGGGACTTCGATCTGTTCATCTTCTTCTCCCGACATCCCAACCAAATCTTAAGCCGAGAGCAGCTCATCGAAGAAGTATGGGGAATGGATTACGACGGCAGCGACAGAGCTGTCGATTTATCCGTAAAGCGGATTCGTCAATTGTTGAGGGACTGGTCTGCGGAAGAAGGAGAAGTTGCGACCATAAGAGGATTGGGGTATCAATTCCGTGTCAAATAATTCGCGCAAAAGCTTGCTGTATCACTGGTCCATCCGCTATTTCATCGTGCTGTCCATCAGTATCGTGGTTGCAAGCGCGGCAATGATTTTCTTTATCTATTGGGATGCGAAGACCAAGCAACAAAACGGACTGGAGCAGATGCTGCGGGATATCACGAGTGAAGCGGCTGATCGAGGCGGCATCCTTCCGGAGGGTGCGGAGCTTGGGCGGTTGCTGGATCAATATGCGCACGAGAACGATTTCTGGGATCGGTCGTTCGTGTTTGTATTCGATCTGAGCGGTCGTGCGACACAGCAATATCCCTCCTATGTTCCAGTCGAAGTCGAGCAATTGGTCGAGCAGCTGCCTGACCTGATGAAGGGGCAAACCGGGATCGCGGAACTGGAATCGGAGCAGACGCCTTATTTGGCAGCGATCGGGCCGATCGGGAATCCGGAGGGGATCACCGGTCATGTTGCGTATCTGGTGCAGAAGCAAACGGTGGTGAAGACTACGCCGGTGCAGCATCGAATTTTGCGCTTCAGTATTGTGTTTACTGCGTTTCTTTTCGGTTGGGGGATCCTGTTCACGCTAACCCGGCGATTGTTAAGACCGATTCAGGAAGCGGCCAACGCGGCCAAGCAAATCGTTGCGGGCAACTATCAAGTCGCTATTAACGATAACCATGACGAGAAGGAAGTTTATGAGTTGATTGTTTCTTTCAAGGAAATGGCGGACCGGCTGGAGCATCTGGAATCGCTTCGCAAGCAGCTGTTTCTCGGAGTGACGCATGAACTGAAAACGCCTATCGCGTCGATCAGCGGCTTGGTTCAAGCCGTGAAGGACGAAGTCGTGAGCGATGAAGAGGCAAAGGAATTTCTGGAGATGAGCTTGAAGGAAACGAGCCGGCTTCAGAAAATGGTCGAGGATTTATTGGATTTTAATCGATTCGCCGCTAATACGGTCACCGTGACGCACCAACTCGTGGATCTGCGAGCGGAACTGAACGAAATGGCCGTGCGCTGGAAGCAGGCGCAAGAGAACAAGACGGTCTATCCGGTAGTGGAAACGATGGGCGAAGAGGCCGGTTGGCAAGTGTCGACCGATCCGGTCCGGCTGGAGCAGATCATGGTGAACCTGTTAAACAATGCAAGGGACGCGATGCACCAGGGCGGCGCCATCACGATTCGAATGTATTCCGAGCCGTCGCAATACCGGATTGAAGTGCAAGATGCGGGAGAAGGAATACCGGTCAAGGAGCAGGGGAAGGTGTTCGAATCGTTTTATCGCGGGGAAAGGAAGAGGGTGCATGTTCATGGGCTTGGCATCGGGCTGCCCTTCAGCAGACTGATCTCGCGTTCGCTCGGAGGCGATCTGATCTTGTCCGACAGCTCGCCGGAAGGCACGACCTTCACGTTGTTCATCCCCGCTATAGCCTCGCATTCGCAGAATGACTAGGAGCTTCGCACTCGCGTTTCGCGGGTGTTTTTTTATTCCCCGGTCGTTGACATGGACTCAACACAATTGAAGATTATAATGGTTCAATCAACGGAAGAAACGAAGCGAGGCATGCCGGGTTGAATAACAACGGTCTTAACTCTAATGCGATGGCTGACCAGTCCGCCGCGATTGAATTGTCCAACCTGCGGACCTACCCGCTGATCGGCGAATTGACGCAAGAGGACTTGGAGCTGATCTCTGCTTATCTCAGCAGCCATGAATACTCCGATGGAACGGTTCTATTGAAGCAGGGCCTATCGAGCGAGATCTTTCATATTTTGTTGGCGGGCACGCTGGACGTGTATTTGGAGAAGGATACAAGGGTGAGCGTCGCCAAACTGGAACCGGGGCATTTTGTCGGGGAGATGTCCTGTCTGACCGGGAGGGCCGTCAGCGCTACGGTGCAGGCCGTAGGAACAGTTCGGACGGTATCGATGCCCCGTGAGGGGATTCTTCTGCTGATGGATCGAAGCGCTTCTTTCCGTCAGCATATGATCGAAGCGATGGCCGAACGCATTCGCGATTCCAATGACAGGGTGAACGAGGAGTTTAAGAGAAGTATTGCTGTCATGCGACAATTGGAGCTTGAGCGGCAGCTTAATTATGGGCCTTTGATCGGCAGCAGCCGATTTATGCATAAATTGCATGCGCAGATTGAGGAATTGGCCAATGGCAATGAGCCGCTGTGTATTGTCGGTGAGAAAGGCACGGGCAAATTTCACGTCGCTTACGAGATCCATCGGAGGTCTCGCCGTGCAGAGCATCCGATACTGAGCGTGGACGGGGATAGTTTTCGCTTGGACAATTGGGAAGTCAAGGTGCAGGCAGCGAGAGAGGGAACGGTCGTGCTGGAGCACGCGGATTTGCTGCCGACGGATTTGCTGAACCGGCTGATTCAGTCGTCCGGGGAGACGAGAATCCTGATGACTGCATGCAGTAAGCTGAAAGTGAAGGTTCGAGAAGTGGCATTAGTTCCTCTGAGGGAGAGGTCGGACGATATTCCGGAGCTGATTCATGCCTTCCTGGAAGAAGCAGGCTCGCCTGATCCGCAGGAAGCCATCTCAAGGGAAGCGCTGTATATGATGGGGGTATACCCTTATCTGGGGGGCAATATCCAGGAGCTGAAGCGGGTCGTACAGGATGCCTTCATCGTGAGCGGGGGCAGGACGATTCTTAATAAGCATCTGAGATTCGGCAGTGTGCGCGAACCGGGCGCGAGACCGAAGGTCGGGGTTGCGCTTGGAAGCGGGGCTTCCAGAGGATCGGCCCATGTCGGCGTCTTGAAGGCGTTGGAACAAGCGGGCATACCGATCGATATCATTGCCGGAACGAGTGTCGGCGCATTTATTGGAGCGCTGTACGCAGGAGGGCAGCCGATCTCCGCATTCGAGAGAGTATTGCCGACTGTGAAGTGGAGACAGTTGGTGAACATTACGCTGCCGCCGAAGGCGCTGGTCAGCAATCACCCTATGGCACGTTTTGTGGAGAAATATATCGGTCCCGTCGATTTCGGCGATTTGCTGATTCCATTCGCGGCGGTGGCCGCGGACGCCGTCAGCGGAGAAGCTTATCTATTCAATAAAGGTAAAGTGTCTCATGCCATCTGCGCCTCAACGGCGATTCCCGGGTTTATCAAGCCTTATAAATATGAGAACCGGCTATTCGTCGATGGGGCGGTGGTGAATCCGGTGCCGGTCGCGGTTGCGAAGAGCATGGGAGCCGATATTGTCATCGCGGTCGATCTGAGCAAACCGCAGCTGAACGAACCGAAAAACTTTGTGGCGTCTATTTTGAACACGATAGAAATTATGAGCAAGAAGATTGTAACGGACGAATTGCAATTGGCCGATGTTGTCGTCAGGCCGGCAATAACGGCCAATCAGGTTTCGTTCAAAGCCTCCACTTATAACATCGAAATGGGAGAAAAGGCGACCAAAGAAGCGCTTGAGTTGATCCATAGAAAGATTAACGAGCTTTCGTAGATCTATGCAGCCACACAGCGCGAGCTGAATATCACTCATGGAAGGTCATCCGACGGCTTCGGCCGTCTATTCGTTTTGGGGGAGCTGGGGTTTATGGTACGATAGGAAAAAATAGCGATAACGGCAGGAGCGGATAAGGAATGGCAGGCAACGGGAAGCTGCGCAGCGACGTGAAACCAGGGTTGGAAGTGGACATCGTGCTGAAGCAGGATCAGAGAACGGGCAAGCTGACGCGGGGGATCGTGAAGGATCTGCTGACGAACTCGCCTCAGCATCCGCACGGGATCAAGGTTCGATTACAGGACGGCCAAGTGGGCCGCGTTCAGAATATTGTCGGCGGAGGAACGGAGTAATGCAGATCCAGATAGTCTGCGTCGGACGGCTGAAGGAGAAGTATTGGACAGCGGCCATTGAGGAGTATGCGAAACGGCTGGGCGCTTATGCTCGCTTGGACATTCGCGAGCTGCCGGATGAGAAAACGCCGGACTCGATGAGCCCGGCGGAAGAAGAGCAAGTGCGCGTCCGCGAGGGCGAGCGCATCCTGGCGGCGATCCGCGACGGCGCTCACGTCGTTGCCCTCGCGATCGAGGGCGAGACGTGGACGAGCGAGCAGTTGGCCGCCCACCTGGACAAACAGGCCGTCTATGGCGGCGGCTCCGTCACGTTCGTCATCGGCGGTTCGTTGGGATTGTCTCCGGCCGTGTTGGCCCGCGCCGACAAGAAGCTGTCGTTCGGACGGATGACGTACCCTCATCAGATGATGCGGGTGATGTTGTTGGAGCAGGTTTATCGGGGGTTTAGGATTTTGAGGGGGGAACCGTATCATAAGTAGGGCGAAATCCATGGCAGGTTCAATCCCCAGGCACGGTCACCACAATCAAACCTAAAGATCGAAGGCATTAAAAAATAGCGGCGAAGGGATAACCCCTTACGCCGCTATTGTGCTAGTTGAAATCCTATTTTCGCTCGAGATTCACAAATGGAACCCAAGTAATCTCACTTCTCCTAACTTAAAGTTTTCTTTAAGTTTCATTAATGGGCTAAACTACCATGATAAAATATGCTATTAGCAAATGAGAAAGGCAATCGGTCTTACTAGAGAGGGCTATCTTACAGGTCTAACGATGTATCAACGACAGCGGAGGTACGAATATGAAAACAAATAAGCGTCAATTGAAACCGAAAAGACTGATTTGGATCTGGATGCTGGTCATCAGCATGGTCACTCCGTTGTTGCCTGTGCAGCAGGCAACGGTTCAAGCGGCTGGTGTCATGAAATGGCATACTGTAGGCAGTGCGGGCTTCTCGGCAGGTCTGACAGAATATACATCGATAGCGATAGACAGGAGCGGCACCCCTTATGTTGTCTATAGGGATTATTCCGGTAAAGCGACCGTAATGAAATACAACGGAAGCAGTTGGGAGACCGTAGGCAGTGCGGGCTTCTCGGCAGGTCGGGCAGATTATACATCGATAGCGATAGACAGCAGCGGCACCCCTTATGTCGTCTATAAGGATTATGGGAACCTAAGGAAAGCGACCGTGATGAAATACAACGAAAGCGGTTGGGAGATCGTAGGCAATGCGGGCTTCTCCGCAGGTGAGGTAGATTATCCATCGATAGCGATAGACAGCAACGACACCCCTTATGTTGTCTATAGGGATTATGGGAACTCCGAAGCGACCGTGATGAAATACAACGAAAGCAGTTGGGAGACCGTAGGCAGTGCGGGCTTCTCGGCAGGTCGGGCAGATTATACATCGATAGCGATAGACAGCAACGGCACCCCTTATGTCGTCTATAAGGATGGTGGGAACGGCGCTAGAGCGACCGTGATGAAATACAACGGAAGCAGTTGGGAGACCGTAGGCAGTGCGGGCTTCTCGGCAGATGAGGCTTTTTTTACATCGATAGCGATAGACAGCAGAGGCACCCCTTATGTTGTCTATAGGGATGGTGGGAACTCCAATAAAGCGACCGTGATGAAATACAACGAAAGCAGTTGGGAGACCGTAGGCAGTGCGGGCTTCTCGGCAGGTCAGATTCTAAATACATCGATAGCGATAGACAGCAGTCGCACCCCTTATGTTGTCTATACGGATGGTGGGAACGGCGCTAGAGCGACCGTGATGAAATACAACGGAAGCAGTTGGGAGACCGTAGGCAGTGAGGGCTTCTCAACAGGTTCGGTAGATTATCCATCGATAGCGATAGACAGCAGAGGCACCCCTTATGTTATCTATAAGGATGGCGGGAACTCCAATAAAGCGACCGTGATGAAATTTTCTGCGGTACCTATGTATACCGTCAGCGCAGCTGCCGCTACGGCGACTCCCGGAGTTGGAATAGACGATGCGGTCACGCTGACGGTGAAGGACTCAATGGAGAACACGGACACGACGTTTAGTGGAGCGCGCAACGTGACGATCTCCGGTTATACAGCGGCAACCGACGGCTCGTATGGCAGCTTTAATGGGACAGACTTGACGGCAGGGCCGAACACGATCAGCGTTACGTTTACGAACGGCGTAGCGACAGCGAATCTGAGGCTGAACAAGGCGGCGGCGCAAACGATCGGATTCAGCGTGGCGGGCGTGGCAACGCCGGCAGCGAACACGGTGAGCATCACGCCAGCGGCGGGAAGCGCGGCTTCGATGGCGCTGACCACAGCCGTTACAGCACCAGCCGGCAATGGAGGCGCGTTCGCGCAGCAGCCGGTCGTGACGCTTCGTGATGCTTATGGGAATACGAGCACGGGGGACAGCAGCACGGTCGTGACGGTATCGAAGAAGGATACAGGCGCGTGGGTGCTGACCGGACCCGCAACGGCGACGGCGAACGCGGGTATTGTCACATTTGCGGGTCTTGGCGCAACAAATGCAGCCGAGGTGACGGGGGCACAGCTCGCCTTCGATGCGACCGGTTTGACGCAGGTGACGAGTACGACGGTGACGCTTCCAGCTCCTGCACCAGCGCAAACCGTCAGCGCAGCTGCCGCTACGGCGACACCCGGAGTTGGAGTGGACGATGCGGTCACGCTGACGGTGAAGGACACGCTGGGCAACACGGACACGACGTTTAGCGGAGCGCGCAATGTGACGATCTCCGGTTATACAGCGGCACCCGACGGCTCGTATGGCAGCTTTAATGGGACGGTCTTGACGGCAGGGCCGAACACGATCAGCGTTACGTTTACGAACGGCGTAGCGACAGCGAATCTGAGGCTGAACAAGGCGGCGGCGCAAACGATCGGATTCAGCGTGGCGGGCGTGGCAACGCCGGCA
>Ga0206118_100091_pt1 | contig 133392 bp, 93 predicted proteins | sample 3A20Ametagenome_FD_177999 | JGI IMG/M metagenome (GOLD analysis project Ga0206118, IMG submission 177999) | Enriched microbial communities from leaf-cutter ant dump, University of Wisconsin, Madison, United States - 3A20A | ecosystem: Environmental > Terrestrial > Nest > Insects nest > Nest dump...
ATCCGTATATGATCCTGTCGGCGGAGTTTGAGAAGTGTTATTACGGAGCGCACCTGGTGAATACGTCGTTTGGCACGGTGCTGTTCAATGCGTTCACAATGGGGAGTGTGCCATCGACGGCGAATGGGCTGAACACGCTTCAGGTCGGTGTGCTGTTCGAGTCGCAGACGCTCAACAGCGTTTTTGAGGAGAACAGCTTCAGAAGGATAGCGGGCAATGTATATGACACTTACGGCACGGTGGCGCAGCACATGGATGTGCAGGACAGGACGTTCCGCCGGAACAGCTACGACGGGCTTACCTATGCCAATATAGCCAATGGCGTCAATGCTTCGGAAAGAGGCAGTAACGGCCTGGTGTACAGCTGTAATACCAACTCTGGCAATACGCATGGTGACTTCCTCATGCCGACGACGGGAGACATCGTAAGCCAGCAGCAGGGATTAGCGGATGGTGGTCCACAATTTAAAGCTGCCGGTAATATGTTCAGTCATGCCAATGCCCTGAATTATAGTGATTTTCATAATAATGGTACGACGAGTTCGGATCCCAATGATTGGATAAATTATTTCTATAAGCCAATAAGCTCTCAGACGCCGCTTTATCATTTTAATATTAATACATTTACAGCAGAGGAAAATACTTGTGCCCAAAAATATTGCGAAGGTGACTGCCCGCTTAATAAGGTGCCGGATGTGATGTTCCTCAATGGTGGCTCGGCCCTGTCGTCGCTCAAATCAGCCTACAACGTTACGTGGACGGCTTACCAGGATATCCTGGCGCACGCTCCCGGTCCCTCATTGGCTGAGCGAAGGTATTATGAGGCGATGCTGACCGGTCAGGCGGGTGATGTGATGCGTTATATGCTCAATGATACGCTGCACAACTACCTTGATTCGGTAGCAGCGTGGGCGCTGCGGCTCAATACGCCTGCAGGCGACTGGTACGCGGCCGATGTGTACCGCAACCTGGGCCAGGGTGCCACAGCCACAGCTGTGATCAATGCCATCGGCACGCGTTACAGCAGCCTCATCGATGTACCGGTGTACAATGCGCAGAAAACGCTGTTCGGCCTGATCACCCCGGCACAATCAGGACTTACACCGGTATCGTCTTTAGCTTCCTATACCACAGGATCGGGCCCTGTGCGGTCGCTGGCGGCGGCTTTCCAGGTATCGAGAGGGGAATACCACGATCCGTATTTTTGGGTGGGTGGTTCCGGCTTTCGGTCGGCAGAGGAAGATAGACCGGTTACCTTAGATGCTAAGCTGGCTGTGTACCCGAACCCGACTACGGGCATCGTGACGGTGGATGCGGGCCAAACAGCATCGGGAGGCATACTTACGGTATACAATGTTTTGGGAGAACCGACTAAGAAGATAGCGCTCAGGGAGGGGCAAACAACTGTACATATTGATCTGTCGGTGCAGCCATCCGGCCAGTATTATGTAACTTTACATCGTGATGACGGAAAGATGGTCAAAGCGTCATTTATGATTATCAAATAGATCTGATAAGAGGAACCATCCCGTTTCAGGGATGGTTCCTCTTAAAAAAACATTTAGTATGAAGCATATATTTGCTTTTTTTAGTGTTGTTATATTTTCCTCATTGAATGCACAGGAAAGCTTTTTAAAGTATTATGACTTCAATACTCCATACTGCGAGATATATGATATAGAAATTATTAATAAAGAAATATTTGGAACAGGCTTTGGTTGGGATACTACTCTGATACCCCCGAGGCAATTGTTTTATGTTTTTAATACGGACATTAAAGGGAGTTTAATAGATCATATATTTTATCATGAGGAAGACACATCATCCTATTCGCCTATTATTATCGGGCCCCTTTATTTTCAATGTCTCCTGCCACTGGGAGATTCTTCGTTTGTAGTCAGCTACTTTAATATGAATAAAGGGTATTTAGAAATATTTAGGTTTGATACCAATCTTAATCTGTTAAATAAAAATAAGATTTTAGCCAATAATAGTAACACGGCTGTTTTCCCATCAAAAATATTGTTGCTGGATGAATGTATTTTTTTATCCGGCCTTGAGAGCCTAAGTACAGGTGTGTATAAAAGTTATCTTTTTAAATATAGTAAAGATTTGGAATTAATATGGAAAAAAGAAATTCCTAATATAGAAAGAGTCAGATCATTTGAATATAACAAGGAAAAAAATGAGTTCTCTTTTTCTGAGTATAATGCAGGGGACAAATACGTAACAACTGATACGCTATTAAATGCAAAAGGCATAATACCCCTTTATAATATGTTATTAGATGTATATCATGAGCATATGCGATTTACTACAGATGGGGATTATCTCACAGCCTCGTACAATCTTAATGGGACTTCAGACTTTACACTGAATATTGTAAAGCGTGATTCTTTAGCTAACACCTTGTGGAAGTTTGGCTTAGGGGGTGTTTTAGGTTATAAAGCGTCTGTAGTTAACATCATTCCATCATCCGACGGCGCCTATTTTGCATATGGCCAGGTAGGAGCAAGGACAGCTGATACCCGTGATATATATTCGTCTTTGGATTCAATTGATATTATGATGTTGAGCACGGTCAAGTTCAGAGAGGACGGCAGGATACTGTGGCAGCGGTTTGATACTTTGGAGCTTGGTTATTATAATATAAGTTATGCAAAAAGTGGGGGCATGGTCGCTTCTGATGATGGCGGGATATATGTGTCGGGGGATGTGACCTGCTATGATACCATCAGGGTAGATGGGGAAATAAAAAGAAAGACCGTTTATAAGCACTTCCTGATGAAGATCGACTCCAGCGGTTGTGTCGAAGGCCTGCATTGCAATGTAGAACCTAAGACGGAGACGATACTTTCAGTGACGCCAGGCATAACTGCTGCTGATGACAGGCTTCATATCTATCCCAATCCGGGCACCGGCCGTATCACGATCACCCGGGATGAGCACATACGATCCGGGCTGCTGACGGTGTATGATGCGCGCGGTGTACCGCTCATAAGCAGGAAGGTATCTCCGGGCAGCGAAGAGATACAGCTGGACCTGACGGGCAGGTCGCCGGGCCGGTATTATGTCACTGTGAGGCAGGAGGACGGTAAGATTGCAACAGGCTCGTTTATTTTGGTCCGGTGACTTCACATATAAAGCTCCATTTATGATGAGTTTTGTTAAGAAATGGTCGCTGACAGGTCGCTTGCCGGTAATGAATCGGGTGGCCTGGCCAGTTAAATAATTGTAGCTGAAAAGATATTTATCATAGTTATGAAGCAGTTTCTATTTTTTGGGTTTTGTATCATATACTCAATTCTGGGTGGTCAGAACAGCTTTATTAAATATTATGAATTTAATAATATTATCTTTCACTTTCATGACGTAGCAGTAGTCGGAGATAGCTATATCGTTACAGGGGTCGGGTGGGATACCCTGATCACACCGGAGAGACAGACTTTTTTCAATGCGAGGATGGACCGATCCGGGGATTTGCTTGATTTTTCTTATTACGATGACGGGGATAGCTCTGAATATGGAATTTCTACTTCGGGGCCTGCTTATATTCCCTGCATAACAGCGATCGATGATACTTCTTTCATAATGACTTACTCCAATTTCTCGAAAAGAGTGCTTGAATTATTTTTATATAATACAGAATTGCACCTGGTAAAAAAATGCTATGTTGAGAATGAGCTAAAAAATATGAATGTTTTTCCCAAGCAACTTAAATACTTAAATGGATGTATATATTTAGCAGGTACGGAATATGACTTTAATAAAAAAATCTACGAAAGCTTTTTGTTTAAACTTTCTTCAAATCTAGATATACTCTGGAAAAAAAGAATTCCGAATATTGAAAAAATAAGATCGTTTGAATATGATAAAAATAATAATGAATTTATTTTTAGTCAATATGAAGGGCAAGACAGAATAGTTATTACAGATACAGCACTTATTCAAAAAAAAGAGATTGAAAAGAATGTATCGATGGAAAAGGTCATTTTTTATAATCTAAAAAGTATTGAAAAGGATCGGGTTTTATTGAGTAATTCCGATGTATTTGGGAATGAAATGTCTGGTTATAAATTTTCCAAAAATATTTCCTGCTTTAATAAAGACTTTAATAGGATATGGACCTTTAATATGGGAGGGATCCCGGATCAGCGTTCAGCAGTAACCACTATTATTCCCTCTTCGGATGATGCCTATTTTGCTTATGGGCAGATAGGAGCGAGGGTTGCGGATATCAGGGATCTTTATCCGGCATCGGACTCATTTGACATCAGGATATTGAGCACGGTCAAGTTCAGGGATGATGGAAAGATATTATGGCAGCGTTTTGATACGCTGGAAGCTCATTATTATGAAGCGAGTGAGGCATTTAGCGGCGGAATATCAGCCTGTTCAGATGGAGGAGCCGTGGTGACAGGCGATGTACGCTGGTTTGATACCATGCGTATAGATGGTGTGCTTAAAATTAAACCAGGCTATAAGCACTTCCTGATGAAGATCGACTCCAGCGGCTGTGTCGAAGGTCTGCATTGCAATGTAGAACCTAAAACGGAGACGGTGCTTTCGGCTACGCCGGGTATAGCAGTGGCAGATAACAGGCTTCGTATCTATCCCAATCCGGGCACCGGTCGTATCACGGTCACCCGGGATGAGCACACACGATCCGGGCTGCTGACGGTGTATGATGTACACGGTGTACCGCTCATAAGCAAAAAGATAGCTCCGGGCAGCGAAGAGATACAGCTGGACCTGTCCGGTCAACCATCCGGTCGATATTATGTAACTTTACGTGGTGATGGCGGAAAGGTGATCCGTTCATCTTTTATGATCATCCGATAAAGTGATGGGGAATCATCACTAAAATGTGATGATTCCCTAATTTAAAATATATGACATGAGAATTATCTATACACTCATCTTTACTATATTATTATCAGCTCTCCATGCCCAGGAGAGTTTCCTGAAGTATTATGACTTTAAGAGTGAATATGGCCATTTACACGGGATGCATCGTGTTGGAGACGAGCTTATAGGTACTGGTATTTTCTGGGATACATTTATATCGCCTAATAAGTTGAACATTGTTGTTTACAAAAGTAATTTAGACGGAGGTTCTTTGAAATATAGCTATTATCGTGATGTTGATTCTTCAGCATATACGAGAATAATTATAGGCCCATTGTATTTTCAGAATATACTCTCTTTAGATGATTCTTCGTATGTGTTTTGTTTTTACAACCTGAAAAAAAATTATCTTGAAATATTTAAGTTCAACAAAGAATTTAACCTGTTAAATAACAACAAAGTTGTCTCAAATAATAATCCTGGATCTGTGGCTCCATCAAGAATTATGTTATTGAATAACAATATTTATTTGTCATGCGATAAAAATATAAGCACTAATCAATATAAAAGTTACTTGTTTAAATTTGATAAAAACTTAAATCTGATTTGGCAAAAGGAAATTCCAAGTGTGGAAATTGTAAGATCATTTGAATATGATAATATATCAAATGAGTTTGTTTTTTCACAATATGATGGCGTTGACAAAATAACTGTCACCGATACTTTACTCAATTTAAAAAGACAGATAATTAAGAATGAGTCAAAAAAGGATGTTCTCTGGCTGAATATGAAAAGTGTTGGTGACAAAGGTATTTTGACGAGTAATGTTGATATTATTGGAAATGACCAGTCGGGCTATTCTGTATTAAAAAGCATAGTGCATTATAATAAGGAGCTCAATAAGGTATGGAAATTCAGTATGGGAGGGCTTCCTGACTTAACATCCGAGGTTGTTTCGATTATTTCTTCCTCTGATGATGCCTATTTTGCATACGGGCAAGTAGGCGCGAGGGTAGCCGACGTGAGAGATATTTATCCTACTTTGGATTCAATTGATATTATGATACTTAGTACCGTTAAATTTAAGGATGACGGCAAGATATTGTGGCAGCGGTTTGATACTTTGGAGCAACATTATTATTACAATGACAGCTATGTGGAATGTGGCGGTATGGTTGCTTCTGATGATGGAGGGATTTATGTTTCAGGACGGGTAAAATGGTTTGACACAATAAGGATAAATGGGGAAATAAAAAGAAAAGCTATTTATAGACACTTCCTGATGAAGATCGACTCCAACGGCTGTGTTGAAGGTCTGCATTGCAATGTAGAACCTAAGACGGAGACGGTACTTTCAGTGACGCCAGGCTTAACAGCGGCTGATGACAGGCTTCGTATCTATCCCAACCCGGGCACCGGTCGTATTACGGTCACACGGGATGAGCACACACGATCCGGGCTGCTGACGGTGTATGATGCACAGGGACAGCCGCTTATAAGCAGGAAGGTATCTCCGGGCAGCGAAGAGATACAGCTGGACCTGACGGGCAGGTCGCCGGGGCGGTATTATGTCACTGTGAGGCAGGAGGACGGTAAGATTGTGACAGGCTCGTTTATTTTGGTCAGGTAAGACTGTCCGGGCGGAGGTAGCTCTCTCCCATCACCTCACATAATGCACAAACTGCCTGCAATGCCTTCCCGGGAGGGCAGCACGGGGTGCACCGTCCGGATCACGAATGCCGACGGGAAAATAAGCGATCAGAGGGTCGCCAGGCTATAGAATCAAAACGGGAGGTACGCCTCCCTTTTACCAAATCTTTTGTATTATGAAAAAAAGCATGTTTTTTCTTCTCTGTCTCCTTCCATGGATGATAAGCGTGCAGAACTATGTCAGCAAGATCATCCCTACAGAGTTTGCCAATGTCAATGCTTTTAATATATACCGTATCGGAGATAAATATATCCTTGGGGGAACTTATAATAACAATAGATCAACTATTATCACCATGGACGATGCGCTCGATAATTTTGAATATTATCATTTTGACTCTATAACCTTTTCTTACCGGCCATGTAATCTTTTAAACGGAGATCTGTTTGTTTTTGCTAAAAACATGTTTTTGGAAAAAGGCTTAAGGCTCCTCCGGCTCAATAGCGATTATGCGGTAAAAGAGCAATATCCCATACCGAGCGACGGCACCTTTGATTTTCCGCTCTCAAGCATGACCTTGGATGGTGACCGGAATATATACGGCACTTATGGATATAATAATGACGGAACCGATAGATTTGCCATTTTTAAGATCAGTACAGATGGATCGGTCAGGTGGAATAAGCCTTTTGATGAAAACATAGATAAGTTTGCCTTATGTAGGTTACATCCTTCAGGAACCACCCATCTATTGGCCTGTTATTTGGTTAAATACCAAGGTGAGACAGGTAGAGAAAAGGCCAGGGCAATAAAGCTGGATACCGCAGGAAATGAGATCTGGAAATCGGATCCATTCGCCGATGCAAATATTTATCGCGGTATTTCGTTAGCCGAGCTTTCCGACTCTACCGTCTTTCTTACTTACCAGAAAGATATGCATAAAGACCCGGATTATGCCTTGAACTGGAATCCTTACCCGCCCACCTATATCTGGCTTGACCGGGAAGGAAAGAAGATCCGGGAGAACATACTCAAAGTCAACAAAGATTACGACGTGTATATCTCGGAGGTCAAAGCGGGTAGGGGAGACTATTTCTATATCTTCGGCCAGCTCACCTTGTCCATGAAGCCGAAAACTGACTACTATGGCTTCATCACCAAATACGCCAACAACGGGGATACCATCTGGACCCACATCTACCGGCACCAAGACTATAACCGGTCCGATGTCTCTCACTATATCCGTGACATCATCGAGGAAGACAATGGTGATATAGTGGCCCTCGGGGCCGTCGCGATCGAAAGCGGCAAGAAGGGGGTATGGGTGTTCCGGGTCAATGACCAGGGTTGCTTCGGCACCGACAGTTGTGATGAGCTTACGCTGTCGGAAAAGGCTCTCCCTGTCTCTGGCAGGACAGCTATAAGGCTATATCCGAACCCGACGACGGGCATCGTATACATCGACGGAGTAGCGGAGGGTGACAGCCGCATCGTCCGTATCTACGATATGGAGGGACGGCTTTTAACGCAGCAGCAGACACAGTCACAGGCCGACCTAAGCCTCCTGCCTCCGGGAATTTACCTTATCCGGGTATTCAGCCGTTATGAGGCTCATACCGCTAAAATTCTGAAGCTATAAGTCATGAAACCATTGTCCTTGCTTTTTATAGTGTTGCTCACTACCCGGTTGCAACAGAGCGCCTCCTGTCAGCAAGCCGGGCTGTATGCGGAATACGGCGGGCTGATCTTTAATTCGGACCGGTACAATTATTTCTCCGTATCCAGGGTGAACGGATATACCTGCAGAGCCGGTTTGCTGTTTGAGAAAGATCACAGGCAAAAGAAGCTAAAATCCAAAGCCACCCTCGGTGTCAATTATAATTCCGCCCGGTTTAAGGCTTCGTCACAAGGAGGCCTGGGCGGCGGCTCTGTCATAAACGTACAAGTCAGGTCATGGGCACTGTCTTCGGCGCTCTACCCGCTCAGCTTAAAGTTTCGATCAAAACTGGAAGTGGATGCAGGCATTGATCTGGCATTTCTATTGAAAGAGCATTTTGAAGGGAGGGAGGACTGGTGGTATACGGATCATGTAATTACCCCGGAAGGGACGCAATATTTTATATCATCCGGAACCCGGGACATCCGGCAGCAATATGGCAGGCTTTCCGGTTCCTGGAGCTGGGGATTGCGGGCTAATGTCCTGTACAATTTTTCTGTTGGGCCCTCCTGGAACATATCTCCCCGGTTATCCATGTATATAGGCCTGAGTCATGACTATAAAAACTTCCTGGATAACCTCCGGACCTCCTTCTTTTCTATGGGGGTTGTCGTGACGCGTAGCGTGAGGTTACGTGATAACAGTGCGTCAAATAAATGAAGGTGGGATCCTCTTTGATTAGATAGAAACCACAGGTCCCAACACATTTATAAAAACATCGTATTATGAAGCTGTGCTTAATCCAGCTACCGGTTTACCGACGAAATCCACTCCGTGCCACTCTGAGGAATAACTCCGTGCACACTGTGGTTTATCCCCTCTCTTTAGCCATTTTGGCAAATTCCTTACCCTCTGATCACTACCGGCATTGAACAACGATATGATTGAATCTGTTATTCCCGGGAGCAATATTGAATTTCGAACAATATTTGCCGGAATGCGCATTAATTTTTTTTCTTTGTAGACAGATTTGAACGATAAGGTTATCAGCATTCGATAGCCTTCATAAAAAACTACTTATGCAGAAGATCCAGAATTATATCAACGGCCACTGGGTCAGTGGCGACGGTGACGGGCAGCCGCTTGTACACGCTATCAGCGGTGAGGTATTTGGCACTGTTTCGTCAGAAGGCCTTGACCTTCAGGCGATGTTTGACCATGCGAGAAACCGGGGCAACAAGGCCCTGCGTAAGCTGACCTTCCAGCAGCGGGCCCTCCTGCTCAAGTCGCTGGCCCTGTACCTGCTCGACAGGAAGGAAAAGTATTATGAAGTGTCCTATAAAACAGGGGCTACCCGTATGGACAGCTGGGTCGATATCGAGGGAGGTATCGGCAACCTGTTTGCCAACGCCAGCCTGCGGCGGAAGCTTCCCGATCAGCCATTCTGTGTCGATGGCGACCTGGCCCCGTTGTCCAAAGGAGGCAGCTTTATCGGTCAGCATATCCTGGTGCCTAAGCTGGGCGTAGCCCTGCACATCAATGCCTTCAACTTCCCGGTGTGGGGCATGCTCGAAAAAATAGCGGTCAACCTGCTTGCCGGAATGCCGGCCATCGTCAAGCCGGCTGCCGTCACCTCTTTCCTTACCGAAGCAGTGTTTCGCGATATCATCGAAAGCGGTCTGCTGCCGGAAGGCGCGCTACAGCTGGTGAGCGGCTCTGCTCACAACCTGATCGACTATGTCCGGGAGCAGGATGTGGTGACCTTTACCGGCTCGGCCGATACGGGCCGCAGGCTCAAAGCCAGCAAGACCATCATCGACCATGCCGTTCCTTTCAATATGGAGGCCGATTCGCTCAATTGCTGCATCCTTGGAAGCGACGTCGTGCCGGACAGCCCTGAGTTTGATCTCTTTATCAAAGAGGTCAGGAGAGAAATGATCACCAAGGCCGGACAGAAATGTACGGCCATCCGGCGTATCATCGTTCCACAGCATATGACTGACCGGGTAGCGGAGGCGCTTAAAAATGCGCTGGCCCAGGTCGGTATCGGCGATACTAAGGAAAAAGAGGTCAAAATGGGCGCTTTGGTGGGCAAGGCACAGGTAGAGGAAGTAAGGTCGAAGGTCGCCCAACTGCTCCGGGATACCGAGCTGGTGTATGGCCTGCCGGATGAGCTTCCGCTGATCGGCGCCAATGTCAGCCGTGAAGCATTTATGGGGCCTGTTCTGCTGCGCGCTACCAATACGGGCGCTGACAGCAGGGTGCATGATATCGAAGCGTTCGGCCCCGTATCGACCATAGTCGGCTACGATGACCTCGATCACGCTATCGGGCTGGCCAACTATGGTAAGGGCTCCCTGGTCAGCTCTATTGTAACCTATGATGACACCATAGCGACGGCTTACACGCTTGGGGCAGCGCCTTATCACGGGCGTATCCTCGTCCTCAACAGGGATTGCGCCAAAGAAAGCACGGGCCACGGCAGCCCAATGCCGCTGCTGGTGCATGGCGGTCCGGGCAGGGCAGGCGGTGGAGAGGAAATGGGTGGACTGCGCGGTATCAAGCATTATATGCAGCGTTGCGCTGTGCAGGGCTCGCCCACAACACTGACCGAGATCACACAGGTATACCAGCCCGGTGGTAAATACAAGGAGCCGGTCAAGCACCCGTTCCGGCTGTATTTTGAAGAGCTGACGGTGGGTGACACGCTTATTACGCACAAAAGGACGGTCACCGAAAGTGATATCGTCAATTTTGCCAATGTGAGCTGGGATCATTTTTACGCGCATACCGACGTAACAAGCCTCGACGGCACTATCTTTACGGAGCGTGTAGCGCACGGCTATTTTGTCCTGTCAGCCGCGGCCGGCTTATTTGTCGATCCGGGCAAAGGGCCTGTCCTACTGAACTACGGCCTGGAAGAATGCCGGTTCCTGAAGCCGGTATATGCCGGTATGACCATCGGTGTCAAGCTGACCGTCAAGGAGAAGATCAACCAGGAGAAAAGATCTGAAGAGGATGTGCCGAAAGGCATCGTCAAGTATTATGTCGAGATCTATGATGAAACGGATGAGACGGTAGCGGTAGCAACGATATTGACGATGGTAAAAAGGTAACGGATAGCTGAACTACCTGATTTTTTAATGTCATTTTCAGCTTTAAGCTAACACTGATCAAATTATTAGTATATAAATGTTGTACAAAAGAGCAACTATTGCTAATTTTGTATTGTTCCGATTATGGAAGGAGAGAAATACCGGCAGATTTATTTATACAAAGATTACTTCACTGACTTTTTCGTTAAACAAAACAGAAAGTCAGAGATAAAATACTCTGGGTATTCAGATTAATAGAAACACAAAAGCAAATACCGGCAGAATATCTGAAACATTTGTCGGGTACTGACGGACTTTTTGAGATCAGGGTACAAACAGGAAATGATATTTATAGAATATTCTGTTTTTTTGACAAAGGAAAATTAATTGTTCTGGCAAATGGTTTTCAAAAGAAAACACAAAAATTACCAGGATCTGAAATAGAAAAGGCACTTAAAATCAAACGGGAATATGAAGTCCGACCCTGAGAGGATTAAAGCCTTACATTAAAAACTAAATGAAAAGGATATGAGTAAAAATAATTTAAAACCTCTTGACCAATTTATTGATGAACAATATGGAAGGAAGGGAACAAAAAAGAGAGATAAGCTGAAAGCTGGATTCAGAGAGTTCAGACTTGGGTATTTAATTCAGCAGGCACGACTTGAACAGGGATTAACACAGGAACAATTAGCCGAAAAAGTCGGAACCAATAAGGGATATATATCAAAGGTCGAGAACAACATAAAAGACGTAAGGATCTCAACCCTTCAGAAAATTGTTGAGCTTGGATTGGGTGGAACACTTGAGCTTTCGATCAAAATTTAATCTATCCTTTTTTCATTCTGTTAAGTCTTAACTCTTTTAAATTTATGTCTACACAACCATATGTCCATACGTCCGTCGGACCGGACAGGATCACGATAGAATTTTTTCATCCTTCGGGCAATTCGCTTCCCGGTGACCTGCTGGCCCAGCTGGCTGCAGCTATCAGGGATGCGGAAACGGAAAAGCCTCCTGTTATCCTGCTGAGAAGCGCAGGAGACCGGACCTTCTGCGCCGGCGCCAGCTTTGACGAGCTGTCATCCATAGAGGATACAGAGCAGGGACTGAGATTCTTCAGCGGCTTTGCCAATGTCATTAACGCCATGCGCAAGAGCCCCAAGCTGGTGCTGACGAGGGTGCAGGGCAAGGCCGTAGGCGGCGGTGTCGGCCTGATAGCCGCTTCCGACCATGTCGTGGCGAGCCGGTATGCGTCGGTCAGGCTGAGTGAGCTGGCGGTGGGTATCGGCCCCTTTGTCATAGGTCCTGCAGTGGAGCGGAAAACCGGCCTTTCCGCCTTTGCTAAGATGTCGCTGACACCAGACGAATGGCAGACTGCGGAATGGGCTCAGCAGCACGACCTCCTGCAGGAAGTATTTGAAACCGGAGAACAGGTCGACCTGTATATCGAACATCTGATCGCAAAATGGAATTCCTATAGCCCGGAAGCGTTGACTGAGCTGAAGCGCGTGTTCTGGCAGGGCACGGATCATTGGGATGAACTGCTGACCCAACGTGCGGCGATCTCCGGACGTTTAGTATTAAGTGAATTTACAAGATCGGCTATTGCCTCATTTAAAAACAAGGCCTGATGGAGAACAGGGATCAGAGGATTGATGCGGTGATCGAGGCTGCCGCACCTTTTGCGCAGCCTGTACTGATGCACCTGAGAGAGCTGGTGCATGCCGTGTGCCCGCAGGTCGAGGAGAAGATCAAATGGGGTATGCCTTTTTTCGACTATAAGGGGCCGATGTGCCATATGGCGGCCTTTAAGGCGCATTGCGCCTTTGGATTCTGGAAGTCGGCTCTGATGACCGGTTTTGTCGAGGTGTTGCAGGCCGGGCAGAAGGATTCCATGGGCGACCTCGGTAAGATCAAGTCCCTGGATGACCTGCCGCCGGATGATGTCCTGATGGCGATGATCGCCGAAGCATGCAGGCTCAATGAGGAAGGGATCAAATTACCTTCCAAGGAGAAGGCAGCACGCCGGGACGAACCTATGGACCAGGATCTCCTTGCCGCACTGCAACTATCGGACGCTGCCATGCTGACCTTCGAGAAATTCAGCCCTTCCCACAGAAGGGAATACAATCTCTGGATCAGGGAGGCAAAGACCGAAGCGACAAAGCAAAAACGCATTGCGACGGCCATTGAATGGATGTCGGAAGGGAAGAGCAGAGACTGGAAATATATGAAAAAGAAATCCTGAATCAGATGGACTACCTGGACAGCAATCGACAATCATGGAACAGCCGTGTTGAAGTGCACATGAGCTCGCCTTTCTACAGGCTGGATGAGTTTCGCAACGGCCGGTCGTCGCTTATGGAAACAGAGCTCAGGCTATTGGGCGATGTCTCAGGCCGTTCGATCCTGCACCTGCAATGCCATTTTGGCCAAGATACCTTGTCGCTGGCCAGGATGGGAGCTCACGTTACGGGCGTCGACCTTTCCGATGTCGCCATTGATAAAGCGCGTGAGCTTGCGGCAGAGCTGGGCCTGGATGCGAGCTTTATCAACTGTGATATATACAGCCTGCCGGAACAGCTCGACAAAAAATTTGACATCGTATATACCTCTTACGGGACGATAGGGTGGTTGCCTGATATACGTCGCTGGGCGGAGGTGGTCAGTCATTTTCTCAAGCCCGGGGGAAAGTTTGTTTTTGTGGAGTTTCATCCGTTTGTATGGATGTTTGATGATGACTTTACCGGCATTGCATACCGGTACTTTAACTCAGGAGCCATCATCGAGAGCCGGACCGGAACTTATGCCGACAAGCAGGCGCCTATCGAGATCACGGATGTCTCCTGGAATCACGGCCTGGGAGAGGTGATCACGGCTTTGATCTCGGGCGGGTTGATCTTGAAGGAGCTCAGGGAATATGATTATTCCCATTATGATTGTTTTAACCATTGTGTGGAATACGAAAAGGGGCGGTACAGGATCCAGCCCATGGAAGATAAAATCCCGCTGATGTATTCTATCCTGTGCCAAAAGCCGGATCATGTATAGAATAACTGTTCTTTTCTCCCTCTTTCTGCTGGCTTTCGCCGGATGTAACCGGGAAGAGATCGAGCCTGGCTGGGGTACCGACAGGGAATGTGTCTCCGGTGTCCAGACCCTGGATAGCATCTTCCTGGATGATTCTACCCGGATAATGGCTGTCAATATGGAGCACCGCAAGATATATTATCGCAACACAGACGGACACATCATCAGCTTTGAGCGGACCTGGGAAACGGTGCAGCATTTTTTTGTGCCGGGGCTCTTATCATTAAAATGCCGTGGCTTTAACCCCGTCGTGTACCGGTGCCCGCTTGAAAATGTTTCCCGCGAATACAAAAATGATGCTACAGGGATGCTGATAGACATACATCTGAATGTGCAGACCACGCCCAATACGGATAGATTTGTATTTGTGGATAATTTAGCGGTTTCGATCTATGACCCAAAGACCGCTTTCAACTCATACATCAATATTCCCGTAAGATTCAGGGGGATTACAGAAGAAGAGTATAAGCAATACCCGTTCTATCATAATGCCTACACCTACCTGGACTCCTGTGAGATCAACGGCAACATCTACCGCAATGTCTACAGGATAGAGACCTATACTGAAGAAGGATTTAAGGATTATTACTTTAATTCCGACAATTTGCTGATCAGGTTTTATGATTTTTGGGGAAATATTTGGTATTTCGATCACTTTGAATAAAATTGCCGGGCAAAAAACAATTTCGGAATGCAATATATCCGTGCCATAGTAGGCGACACACTTATAGAGTTTTATAACAGCATCTGGGGAGAGGAGACGGTCAAGGTCAACGGGCAGGAGGTCTCCAGGCAAAAGAGCATCATGGGCGCCCAGCATTTTTTTACCCTGACCGAAAACGGTGAGGAGGCGAGATACGTCGTAGTGTCCAAGGTATTGGGCGATCTTACTCCCGCCATCGATATTTTCAGGAATGGAATTGCAGTCTGTGTCAATCTTGAGGTTAGAGAGGGGAATAAGCATGACAATCCCCTTAAGAAGCAAGGCTTGAAACTGCTCAATGATTACCGGCTCAACGAGGCCCTGGAAGCATTGATCAAAGCAGGAGATCTCGACCGCCTGGATGCTGAGATCCCCCTTTATATGGCTTGTGTGTATTCATTGAAAGAAGATACGGCCAATGGCTTTGCCTGCCTGCTGAGCGCCAGGCAGAAAAACCTGAGTGATCTTTCCGTGATCGATACACATGATATGCTGGCCTTTCTCCGCCTGCATCCGGCCTTTGAAGCGTTCAGGGCAAGCGGCTATACTTTCTATGATCTGTCTACTCATTGATCAAAAAGTCAAGTTTTTCAAAATCAAATGTTAGATTGATCTAACATTTGATATCTTTGCTTTGTTTTTTGATCTATCAGGTACTAATCAGGTGGGATATGGAAATCAAAGGTGACGAAAGATCGCTGTCGGAGATCAATGCTTCGGTTCCGGTCAGCAATAAAAAAGGATTCTGGAAAAAGCTGTTTGCCTTTATGGGGCCGGCCTATCTCGTGAGTGTGGGCTATATGGACCCGGGTAACTGGGCGACCGATCTTGCGGGGGGAAGCCAGTTCGGGTACACACTGATCTGGGTGTTGCTGATGTCCAATATCATGGCTCTGCTCCTGCAAAGCCTTTCAGCCCGGCTGGGCCTGGTCCAGAAGCTCGATCTGGCGCAGGCTTCCAGGGCCAATTATCCGCCGTTTATCAATTTCTGCCTGTGGATCCTTGCCGAAATAGCCATCGCCGCTACCGACCTGGCCGAGGTGCTGGGTATGGCGATCGGCCTGCAACTGTTGTTCGGCTTGCCCCTGATATGGGGTGTAAGCCTTACGGTAGCGGATACCTTTTTATTCCTGCTGCTGCAGAATTACGGTGTCAGAAAGATGGAAGCGTTTATCATCTGCCTGATAGCTATTATCGGCGGCGCTTTTATCGTTGAGATCTATCTTGCCCGGCCCGATATGGGTGAGCTGGCCAGGGGATTTGTTCCTTCTATCCCAGGCACCGCGGCCTTGTATATCGCGATCGGCATCATCGGCGCTACCATTATGCCGCACAACCTGTACCTGCATTCCGCCCTGGTGCAGACCCGCAGATTTGACAACGATGAAAAGAGCATCAGGAATGCGATCCGGTTTAACTTTATCGATTCCGCCGTTGCGTTAAATATGGCTTTTTTTGTCAATGCGGCAATTCTTGTCCTGGCGGCCGCCACGTTTTTTAACAACGGCCTGCATGAAGTAGCTGAGATCCAGGATGCTCATAAGTTTCTTGAGCCTGTTTTAGGCAGCAACCTTGCCCCGGTCCTGTTTGCGGTTGCGCTGATTGCTGCCGGCCAGAGCTCGACCATTACCGGGACGCTGGCCGGTCAGATCGTGATGGAAGGCTACCTCAATCTCAGGATCCAGCCTTGGCTGCGCAGGCTCATCACCAGGCTGATCGCCATTATTCCCGCTTTACTGGTTATCGTTATTTACGGGGAGGAAGAAACCGGTGCCTTGCTGATATTCAGCCAGGTGATACTCTCTCTACAGCTCGGCTTTGCTATCATCCCGCTGATCCACTTCGTTTCCGATAAGCAGAAGATGGGCGTCTTTGTGATCGGCCTGCCGGTCAGGATCGCGGCCTGGGTGATCGCTTCGATCATTGTAGCCCTCAATGTAAAGCTGGTACTCGACATGCTCGGCGAATGGCTCACGACCTCAGGAGAAGATGCTTACCTGTTATGGCTGACGGCCATCCCGGTCTTTGTCCTGTCTATGGTCCTGCTGCTGTATCTTGTATTCAGGCCTTTGTTCATCAGGATGACAGGTGAACGTGTACTTTCGCCACATGGTCATTTTGCTCCACTCGAGATCAGGCCTGCCTCCACTTTCAAGAGGATAGCGATTGCGCTTGACTTCTCTGACATGGATTCCATAGCTGTCAGCAGGGCCATACAGGAAGGTGGAAAGGAAGCCGAATTCCTTTTGATCCATATCGTGGAATCAGCCGGCGCCTATATCTCCGGCGGCGAGTCATACGACAGGGAAGCCTCTACCGACAGAAGCAGCCTGGAATCATATGCAGGCCAGCTGAAAGAGCTTGGCTACAAGGTGCATTATGCGCTCGAATATGGCAATCCCAAACGGCGTATCCCGGTGATCGTCAGATCATTTGATGCTGACCTGCTCATCATGGCGGCACACGGGCACCAGTGGTTCAAGGATCTCCTGTTTGGCACCACGGTCGATACGGTGAGGCACCGGATCCATATACCTATGCTTGTCGTCCGCTGATCCCTTTTTTTAGGATCAGGTAACCGGTGATCCCGCCGGTTATGGAAGCGGCGAAGATCCCTATTTTGGCCTGATCGATAAAGGCCGCATCTTTAAATGCAAGGGTCGTGATAAACAATGACATGGTAAATCCTATCGCCGCCAAGAGGCCAAGCCCTGCCATGGTCTTAAAGTTGACATCCCGTGGAAATACCGCAAGCCGTGTCCATTTCATGAGATAGCTGAAACCGACCACCCCCGTCAGCTTACCTGCAAGGAGGCCGAAGAAGACACCGGTGGCAATATGATTCTCAAAAAGATTTGAAAAGTCTATATCGAGATCAACACCTGCGTTGGCCAGCGCGAATACCGGAAGCACAAACAATGATACGAAAGGGTGTAAGGCGTGCTCAAGCCGCTGCAAGGGCGGGATAGCGGCGTTGGTCTTTTCCTTGATGTGGTCGAGGAGATCCAATTGGGCATTGGTAAGCGCAGGAGAACGGTGATCGGGATCCAGCGCTTTAAATCTTTTCAGCAGCTTTTCTACCCTTTGTGTATAGTCGGTCTCTTTGATTATTACGTCGGCCGGAATGGTAAAGGCAGCCAGCACAGCCGCGATGGTAGGATGTATACCTGAGCTCATGAAAGCCAGCCATACGCCAAAGATACCCGTCAGGGCATAGAAAAGCAGGTTGCGGACACCCGCCTTATTGGCGCCATACATGACCAGGACAAAGCCGAGCCCCAATAATAAATTGTTGACTGAAATATCTGAAGTATAAAACAGCGCGATGACCAGCACTGCACCCAGGTCATCCACAATGGCAAGCGCGGCCAGGAAAACCTTTGCCGCAGCCGGTATTCTGTCGCCGACGAGGTGCAGCACACCCAGCGCGAAGGCGATATCGGTCGCCATGGGTATGCCCCAGCCGCGGGTAGTGGGCTCACCGGCATTTAACGCCAAATAGATCAACGCCGGAACCAGCATGCCGCCGACTGCGGCTCCGATCGGAAGCAGCGCCTGGGAAGGGGAGGAGAGCTCTCCTCCTACGATCTCCCGCTTCAGCTCCAATCCCACAACGAAGAAAAAGACCGCCATCAGGCCGTCATTGATCCAATGAAGGACGTCATGCCTGAGGTATACCTGGTCATTGAAATAAAGCCCTATTTCAGTCTCCAGTATATGATAATAAGATCCTGCCAGGGGGCTGTTGGCTATGACCAGGGCGAGTATGACACTGATGCCCAGGGCCATTCCTCCCGCTTTCTCCTTTTTGATAAAGGCGAGAAAGGGATTAAAGATCTGGTTGAGCCGAGATGTGGATTTTTGTAACATAGATTAAAATAAAAAAGTGATCAGGCATGATAATGCCCTGTTATGTAAAAATATAAAAGGATCTCTCTTTCCGGTTCAATGAAAATTGAGCCTTACACCAAATACCAGACATAAAAATAAATATTCCGGCCGGGAATAAGAGAAATTGGCATTGATTGGCATTCCGGACCGGCGTAGTGAGTGATTGATGGCTTCCTTCGATCACGCTGTCTGGTCTGCTTTTTATCAGCCGATCAAAAAATACGATTTTTCAAAAAAAAGTTATTGTAACATTGTTGCATTTGAGAAAAATATATTTACATTTGTAACATTGTTGCAACAATGCCTGAACATCATGCCCCGGTAAATGCCTGAACAAGGTATTTACCGGATCAGGCATGGGTCAGGAGCTGTCAATAATGATGCTCAAAACTATTGCAGCCCGGGAAAACAAATCGGTTAAAGCCATCAATGAAGACTTTGAACGATGTGCCTGATGGCGTACCCGAAGGTTTTAGTGGTCTTATCTAATATATAATCGAAATGAAAATCAGGAATTACGATATGCTGGGACTCTTTTCCGCTTCGCTTTGCCTTCTGCACTGCGCGATCTTTCCCTTATTGCTGTTTTTTCCCATCGGGATCTCACACAATGCCTGGATCGACCTTATCTTTTTGTTGCTGGGCACCTGGAGTGTTTACAAGGTGACTTACAGCAATCCGCTGGTCATGCTGAAGGTCCTGCTCTGGGCTTCTGTCATCACGGTGTATATCTCCGTATTGCTCGACCTGCTGCTTCATATCCATACTCCTTTGATCTATATTGGAGCTGCCGGACTCATAGGAGGTCATATCATCAATTTCAGAAATCACAGGGTAAGATGCTGAAAAAACTGCCTGTAACGGTACTGAGCGGCTTTCTCGGTGCGGGAAAGACAACGCTGCTCAACCATGTCCTGCACAACAGGAACGGCATGAAGGTAGCCGTCATCGTCAATGATATGAGCGAAGTCAATATCGACGCAAGATCGGTTGAAAATGAAAATACGCTTTCAAGGACGGAAGAGAGGCTGGTCGAAATAAGCAACGGCTGTATCTGCTGCACACTCCGGGGTGACCTGATGATCGAAGTAGAGAAATTAGCTAAGGAAGGGCGTTTTGAATATTTGCTGATTGAAAGCACAGGGATCAGCGAGCCTGTTCCGATTGCACAGACCTTTTCCTACATGGATGAAGAGGCAGGTATCGATCTTTCCCGTTTCAGCTATATTGATACCATGGTTACTGTTGTGGATTGCCTCAATTTTTTTAAAGACTTCGGTACGAATGAGCTTTTGCAGGACAGAAACCTGACCGATATGGAAGGCGACTACAGGACGATCATGAATTTACTGACCGACCAGGTTGAATTTGCAAATGTGATCATCCTGAACAAAACCGACCTGGTTGATGAAAAAACGACCGGGCTTTTAAAAGCAGCCATTCATAAGCTTAACCCCGCTGCCAGGATCATTGCTTCGCAATTTGGCAAGGTAGACCCATCAGAAATTCTGAATACCCGGCTGTTTAACTTTGAAGAAGCCCGGAATTCTGCAGGTTGGCAAAAAGAGCTGCAAGCAGAAGGCCATACACCTGAAACCGAAGAATACGGCATCAGCTCCTTTGTATTTCGCAGTCAAAGACCATTTCACCCTGAGCGATTCTGGAAATATCTGCAGGAACAATACCCGGGAGAGATCATCCGGGCCAAAGGCCTGTTCTGGCTGGCTTCACGACCCGGTGATGCCTTAAGCTTCTCACAGGCGGGCGGCTCATGCCGTATGGAAAAAGCCGGGGTGTGGTGGTGCAGCATGCCGTATGACGAGCGGATGAGCTACCCTACTTTTGTATACAATCAGGCTCATATCCAAAGCCGTTGGAACGCACAGTGGGGCGACCGTATGAATGAGCTGGTCTTTATCGGGCAGGATATGCATAAGGAAAAAATGATCGCCGACCTTGAAAGATGCCTGTTGCAGGATAAGGAGCAATATCTATTTGATACGAAAGTCCCGTTTGCTGATCCGTTTCCCGTAAATATCTGATCTTCCTGATGAAAGCCGGTGATATAATTCTGATCCTCGCCTTCTGCTCTGAGCTAATGGTTGGTAAGTCATTTGCACAGTCGGCTGTGATCGTGGGAACGGTAAGAGACAGGTCACAGACCGTCCCCTATGCAACCATTGTGCTGAAAAACGTTGCAGATAAAGAGCTTTGGACAAATACCCTGAGTGATACGCTGGGATATTACCATTTCAGGGTCCCCGACAACGGCAGGTATCTCATAGCTGTTTCGGCCGTGGGGTACAGGAGCTTTACAAGCGATACGGTTGCATGCAATGGCTCTGTGAATGAATACCGGCTGGATATCCTGCTCGAAGAAGAAACGTTGCTGCTGCAGGAAGCTGTTATCGTATCGAAGAAAGATGTGTTTGAAACGGACAAGGGTAAGCTGATCTTCCATGTGCAACATTCGGCATTGACAACAGGGCAGACCGCTCTTGATATGCTGAAAAAGCTGCCCGGTGTAAGCGTGGGGCAAAATGATGAGATCCTTTTTCGCGGCTCACCGGGCATCAATGTGATGATAGACGGAAAAATGACGTACCTCTCGGGCAACCAACTGGCCAATTTCCTGAAGGGAATGAGCGCCGAAGATATTAACAAAATAGAATTGGTCACGACGCCTTCGGCTGAATTTGATGCGGCAGGAAACGCCGGCATTATCAATATTGTGCCGAAGAAAAACCTGAAAAAAGGTTATGCCGTCGATCTGCGCTCTTCTGTCTCAAAAGGCAGATACTGGATGACGAACCAAAATATATCGGCAAGTCTTCGTTCCAGAAAAGTAAATATCTACAGCTCCCTGGATTACAATACACCGCACAGTTATTCGCAAAACAAAAGTGGAAATACCTATAACGATAATGGGAATACATTGCAATTAAGCCGAAACAACGATTGGAGCTACAAAGTAAAATATTACACCTGGAGAATGGAAGCGGGCTGGCAGTTTCTTCCTGAGCATACTGTAGGAATTGGCTATCACGGTTATTTTGACGACTTCAAAAGTTTTAGCAGCTCGACACTAAATTCCCGCGATGCTTCGGGAAATCAGAAATCGTATATGCTTTCCCGGAATAAAATAATTGAGCCGTACCATTATGATGCAGTAAGTATGAATTACAAGTTTGATATCGATACACTTGGCAAAAAAATAACGGCTGATGCCAATTATACTTCCTACCGTAATTTTTCGGACGGCATTTTGAGCAATCAAAACTATACTGCAAATAATAATATTTTGAATGAATATGTACAAAAATCGCATCAACCCGGATTTGTACAAATTTTATCGGCAAAAGCGGATGCAGATTTGCCTTTCAAAAAGATCGTACTCAAAACCGGCGTAAAATATGCTGAGGTAACAAACGATAATCAATATCATTTTGACAGCTTACAATCGGGCAGCTATGTAGAAATTGAAGAGATGAGCAATCATTTCAAATATAAAGAACGCATTGCCGCCACTTACTTTTCGGCTTCCAAAAAAATAAAGAAAACCAATATAGAAGCGGGTTTACGAATGGAATATACCAATGCGGACGGCTATACCGTAAAACAGGGTATTGCCAATAAATGGGAATATACCAAATTATTCCCCTCTCTTAGCATTGGTCAGGTTATTGATGTCAACAATAAATTGGATTTCTCATTCAGCAGGCGGATAAACCGGCCGTCTTACACGGAATTAAATCCTGTCCGCTGGTACACGGATAAATATTTTTACTGGTCGGGCAATCCTAACCTTGTACCTGAACTGGCTTGGGTTTATTCGTTAACGTATAGTTTGAAAAGCAGGTATGTTTTTTCGGCGGCATACAATCAAAGCGTTGATTATATCGACAGAAGATTGACCGTTGATGACAATGGTGTCACCATAAAGAGCCAAAGCGATAATTTCGGAAGCAGAAGACGTTTTGATCTTACCGTATCTGCACCGTTTAAGCCCTTGAAATTCTGGGATATTCAGCTCTTTACCGGCATTAATTACACGGCTTATCCGATCTCATTGTTGCCAGGTGAAAAATATTTGTCGCTTTGGGCGGTAACATCCACTTTGCAGCAGGATTTTTCCTTACCAAAGGATCTCACGATCAGCCTTGTCGCTTACTTTTTTTCATCTGAATTACGTGGCATCTATATTACCAAGCCAACAGGCTTTTTGAATTTCGGCCTTAAAAGGTCATTTTTTGATAAGAGATTCATCGTGCAGCTTAGCGTAGGCGATGTATTCAATACCAACCGGTACAAGGCATTTTCCCAGAGCGATGTTACCGATTATTACTACAACGACAAGCCTTATAGCAGGATCACAGGTCTTTCGGTGAAATATCACCTGGGTAGCGAGCTGATCAAAGTAACCCGCAAAAAGACCGAAGAGCAGGAACGGCTTTAAAAAGGGGCGGCTATATACCAAAGTGAAGCTGGTATATAGTCACCTAAAAAGTGAAACAATATCGATATATATAAATATTTAGATTTATCCGTGCGAAAGAAAGCTGTTATATTGATTGAAGCCATTGCAACCCGCTCATGGACATCCCCTCTCCGTTGCAAGATCAATAAAGGCTGCACGCCCGATGGTAAAATATTAGGAAAATGACTATCAGGTTAACCAGAAGAGAGGTAATAAGACAAGCAATAGCCAGCTTTGCACTGACGTTGCCTTTTCCATTAAACGCATTTATAAAATCCATTCCAATGACTGATAAGAATAATTTTGACGTGATCATCATCGGGGGCAGCTATGCGGGACTTTCTGCGGCTATGGCGCTCGGCCGCTCCCTGAGGCATGTCCTCATCATCGACAGCGGGTCACCCTGTAACCGGCAGACCCCCCATTCACATAATTTTATCACACACGACGGAGCGGTTCCGGCAACAATCGCCGATAAAGCCAGAGAGCAGGTGCTGAGATACGACACTGTAGAATTCCGGAACGACCTGGCCGTTAGCAGTCGCAAAACGGAAAGAGGATTTGAGGTCGTCACCCGGGGCGGTGGTGCCTTCACAGCGAAAAAGCTGATCCTTGCCACGGGCATCAGGGATGTCCTGCCGGATATCACGGGCTTTGACACATGCTGGGGCATATCGGTTATTCATTGTCCGTATTGCCACGGCTATGAATTCCGAGGCCATAGAACAGGTATTATGGCCAATGGTGAAAGGGCCTTTCACCTGGCTTCCCTCGTTTATAACCTGACAGGAAGCATTACGATCCTGACAAGGGGGAAAGCAGAATTTAATGCTGAGCAGATCAGTAAACTAGAAAAACACAATATCCCGGTCATCGAAACGGAGATTTCCGCGATAGAGCATGAAGAAGGCCATGTAAGAAATGTGGTATTCAAAGATGACGCCCGTATAGCGTTTGATGCGCTATATGCGGCCGTTCCGTTTGTACAGCATTCGGATATCCCCGCTTCCATGGGCTGTGAGCTCAACGAGCAGGGCTATATCCGAACGGACGGCTTTCATAGAACGACGGTTCCCGGCATATATGCCTGCGGAGATAATTGTTCCATGATGCGTTCGGTAGCCTATGCGGTTTCGGGAGGTAACATAACCGGGGCCATGGTCAATAAAGAGCTGACCGAGGAAGCGTTTTAAGACGCCTGTCCGCCGAAATCTTATTGGCAAATAGAATATAAAAACCGGGTAATGATTCCCTTCATTGCCCGGTTTTGAATATATAATCTATCGCAATCAGGACCGTTTTTACATCTTCATCACTTTTACCACTCCCTGACGTGTGGCGCTGTGCAACTGTATCCAGTAGGACCCGGCGGGCAGATGCCGGATATCCAGCTCCGACCCTGACAATGGCTGGCTTGCGATCACCCTGCCATAGGAATCAAAGATCTGGTACTGTTCGTACTGAATGCCATCTGATGTTGAAATACGCAGGTTTCCGGCAGTTGGGTTCGGATGGACGGTTATGGTATTGTCAGTTGTGAGGACTTTAGTATCGAGGCGGGTTTTATTGAATTGAAGATTGGTAAGCAGCAGTACGTCGTCGTTTATAAAGCTCTGACTGGTAATACTGTTCGTACCCATTTCCGTATAATATTCAATGGTGACATTACCTTTGAAGAACGGAGGAAGATCAAAAGCGTAGTGCCCTCTTTGGCCTTCTTCGAATCCGTACAGGATCCGGGTGTCAGACCCGGTGCCTGACCAGGATATACGTAACATGATGCTATAAGGGTATTGGTGATTGGTCGCATAAGTGTTTCTGAACCCTATCGCATCAAATTCGAAGCTGCTTTCGGGCGAATCGGAAAAGTCGATGCACGCTCTGATGATACCGTTGGGATAACCGTCAAAAAGCGCCCCGGGAGCTGAGCAATGCTGCAGAGTGGCCGTATCGTATAAGCCTCCTGTAAAACCCAGCCATGACTCACCCTGGTAGAGGGTTGTCACCAGGAAAGTGGGCGCACCGATATAGATGTCCCAGCTTGGAAAGGTAAACTGTTCAAAATCCTGTGAATAATCACTGTCAATGGTATTCATTGACAGCACGGATGTAGTGCCGTTGTTATTGAATACATCCGGATCGCCTTCGAGCTCTGCCGTACAGTTATACACATTCTGACCCTGGTCTTCTATCGGGAGATCTACTATACGGTAGATCGAAGTAAGAGGCTGCAGATCTTCATTCAGTGTTATGTCTTCTTCATGTATCACGACCTGTGTGCTGTTGCGTACCTTCAGCCTGATCACGCTGCCTTTTGCGATAGGCAGACAGCTGTGATTGGAAAAAGAGACCGTAAATCCTGAGCTGAAATCCTTACATATCCCTGCATTTCCGTTGAACATGGATACGGCGAGGTCATTGTTTACCCCCTCTTTGAATTGTATAAAATAATATCCGTAATTATTGTCTGCAACTTCGTCCTGCCAGATGATGTCATAATTGAATGTTTCAAAATTATTGCCTGTAAAGATAGCCCAATCGTCGACCTGGATCACTATCGAGGCGCCCGGCGGGATGACCTGGTCTATCGGGATATTTCTGCTGCCTGTGGAGGTATTATTGAGCGCGATATAGGCACCTTCGGCAGGATCGTACGGGATCTCACCATCATTGGCAAGGATGATAGTGATAGGTACATAGCCTGTATGACCGCACAAGGTCAGCTGGTTGTGTACATTATGAATGGCAAGATCCTTCTGTATCTCGGATCCCGGGATAAGGACACCTGTCGCTTTCCAGCTTTCTCTTACAGCTTCGGCCTCGGCGCTACCGGGCCCATATAGCTCCCCGGCAACGGAAATGGTGTATTTGGCAAACTGGCGATAGTTGGTGCCCGGGAAACAGTAATCCCGGTTGGCGTGAAATGCTATCCTGGCCGCTTTTTCCATACCCATGCCTGTGATATTGTATGCAATACCGCCTTCGCTGATACCGCTGCGTCCGTCACACAGCATGGCGAACCACAGGTTGCCGATGGCGCTGTTGGTGTGCACCTCACCGCCATCTATCCAGTATTCTCCTTTGTAATAGGCCGGCATATTCATGGACCTGGGATTGTCCATCGACCTGAAAGGCCTGGCATCGGGATTGAGACGGAATGATGTGCCCAGGTACCAGCTAAAGTTTGCCGGATCCTCAAAGTACTCCAATGCCTTACCCATCATATCGGCAAGACTTTCATTGAGCGCACCCGACTCATCGAAATACAGCAGGCCCGAAGTATGGTCTATGATACCGTGTGTAAATTCATGACCGACGATCTCCAATGTTGTCAGCGGACCAAAATCGCAGTTGCCGTCGCCGAAGTTGGCATATTGCCTGTCCCAGTAAGCATTGACCTTTCCCGCATAATTATCGTGGATACGGCATGCCATGGCCATGCCATGACCATCGACCCCTGACCATTGATAACGCGATTCAAGAAAATCGTAGAATTTTGCGCTGCAGTACATGGCATCGAGCGCCACATCGTCGCCCTTGTCGTTGGTAAGATCCCAGTGCCTGCTCTTACTTTCAAAGATGGTGCCTGACTGGTCATAGACAAAGATCCCGTTTCCCCTTGTAAGATCCCGCAGGAGGAACTTATTCACATCCACAGAATCACTGGTGATCGTTCGGGTACCGTAATAGCGGGTCCTGGCATCGCCGGTCACGCTGTTATGATAGATAAGCGGATGAGACAGTATTTTTCGGCCCGAGTGGGCGTCGATCACCATTCTATGCCGGCCAAACGGCTGATCCTGCGTCATCTCCACCTGGTAAGCCAGCCCAACGGCTCCTGAAAAACGGGGATAAGCGGGGTCGATCAGGACGAGCATGGTTGTATCGATGCGAATAGGGCTGCTGCTTATGGTTTTCTCCTCATCTTTCATATAAGATATTGCCTTGGCTGCTGCTATCCCTGCGTCGATAGCTGGAGTGACGGAAATATTCAGATCCGGTGTATAGATGCCGTTGGCCGCCGAGACGATACCATGTGTCTCATGCAGGATCACCTGATGACCGAATACCGGAATGCCCTCAAAAAACTGCTGATAGCGATAATGCCTGTGCTCCTCATCGCCGGTCTCTCTTATCAGTTGCATCGTCGTTCCATCGCTCAGTGCCAGCTCCTCTTTTAATGTTCTGAAAAAATCAGCGGCGCTGACCTGTCGCCGTGAATAAAAATCACCGTTGATCCTTTCCTGCAGGAAGTGTGGCCTTTCGGCATGCTGTCCGGCTAAAAAGGACAGATTAAGTACTAAAAACAAAAGGGAAAATAAATATCTCATTCAGCATCCTATTTAAAGTAAAGACTGCTGTAAAGATAAGATCGTTGCTTCCGGTGGTCTGTTTTATGTCATAATTGTAAATATTAAGGAGCGAAATAGAAGATCAGAGACCGGTCGGCAGCGCTATGAGCAGGGCCACGCCTAGGATCATAGCCTTCCGGAGTTATCGAGGTAATGAACTCCTGGCTGAGCGCTGACACGTCTTTGAAGCTAACGCCCTAATAGTGAGAATCAGAAAGAACAATACAATTCCGTATAAAACAGCAGGATTAGACATCCTTCCGCAGTTATGGTCCCTTTTCTTATTATACATGGGATTTCCTGGATCTTGTTTATACAACAATGAAAATTATTGATTATGTTTACCTATGTAATAATGTAAAGAACACCAATGAGCAAATCCCTTGCCAAAATAAAGGATATCTACATCCAGTTGAAAGGATATCAATTCCACCATACACCTTACGAAGATGGGGATGACGAAGTGAGATTCATCGGCAGGACTAAAGTGAAAGAAAAAATCAAAACCTTGCTGAATGAATCCGTCAGTAAATCAGGGACCTACCTGGTCACTGGTTTCCGTGGTATGGGTAAGACCAGCTTAGTAAGGCAGGCGGTGGAAGAGGTGAATGGAATGTTGAATTGTAAGTTGGAAAGGTTCCTTGGCAAGTTGAATATAAGCGTACTTTTAGAGGCGATTATCAAATCAATCATTATTTACCTGGTATTTGCAAGTATATATACCTTTTTGTTTGTAAGAGCCGATTATTTTGCCTGCTTTTTTGAGGATGACCCAAAGCGAGACTTTGATATCAATATAAAAATAATTGTATCACTACTTGGAATAATTCTATCTATAGATATATTAATAAATTCCCTGATACCCTATATCAATGATAATAGACGCATTAGAAAAATACCAATAACTATACCGCTAATAATTATTGGTAATATAATTATTATTAATATTCTATTTTTCCTTTATGACAAAGGGCATAATACCTTATTTCTTTTAATTTGGGGATTAGCACTTATTATTTATTATGGGATATGGAACTATAAAATAAAAAAATATCCAATCAAATTTATTTTGTTAAATAAATTTTGGAAATTAAACAAAGTCTTTTCTTTATGTTTTATAGTGTGTTATTTTGCAGTTGAGGGTTATACTGATTTAAGTTTCTCTTATAAAGAAGAAAAATTTTATTCGTATATATGTAATTTTGTTTTATCAAGCCAAAGTTATATTTTTAGTGGTGATATCTTGCTAAGAAAAGCTGTTTCACTCGTCACGCATCTCGTTTTATGCGGAATTTTGATACTCGGAATTACGCTGATTTATGATGTGTTCTCCAGCATTTGGCAGTATTTTATCACCTTTAGGCGTAAGAAATATCACCGTTTTGAAATCAACCTGTCACAGGAAAGCCTTAGTGAAAGAGACTTGTTGAAAAGGATCAACGACAAACTTATAGGCTATTGGGAAGAAAATGAAAAGAGCATATCCGGCATCCGGTTTAACAGGCGCATATACTGGCCTTTCAAAATATTGCTGAAAGCGATAGGTAGCAGGCTGGTGAAAAACAAAGAAGGATATGATGAGATACTCGATCGTCTTTACGGCTTACGCAACAGAATTTCAGGCTCTGTCAGTATTCAGAAGGATTCGGAAGGAAGTCCTGATTTCTATGCTGAAATAGAGCGTGGATTCTCAAAATTGGTACTCCCCTTTGGTAAATCCACAGATAAAAATACGATCAATTATCCCATTGCCAATTCGAAAGAGGCGGAAGACGAGCTGATAAAGATATTTGAGCTGATAGATGCATATAAACAAATAAAAAATATTCCCGACTTTGTTTTCATCGTTGATGAATTGGATAAGATAGATCCCCAATATAATTCCATCACAGACGATGATGAATATTCTAACCCGTCATCTGGCACTTTTCTTAACTCCCCGGCGTCCCGGCCTTTCCAAAAGAGGCAGGAAGCGGTGGCCTCATTGCTGGCCAGCCTGAAAGGCTTTCTTAATGTAGTCAAGGCCAAATTTTTCTTCATAGGAGGAAGAGAGCTTTTTGATGCCGACCTGGCGGATACAGCCGACCGGGACTCTTTCTATAGCAGCATTTTTAACGCCGTGTTCTATGTCAGCAGCTTTTACAAGGACACAATCCCTGGAACGAACAAAGATGGGGTTACCACCATGATCGAGGCCTTCCTGATGAATATCGTCCTGAATGATCTTACGATAGAGTCGAAGGCTGATGAAAAGCCAGAAGATTTAAACTTAGAAAGATTAGCCGAATGGATGATGATTAGTGGAGATTGTTTGAATATCAAAAAGACATCGTTCGACGAAGGATTTAATGAGAAGAAACTGAAAATAATATCTACCCTTCAGAACTACATTACTTACCTTTTCTATCGCAGCAACGGTTCACCGAAGAAATTGACCGCTTTGGTCGAAAAGTGCATTGTGAAAATAGATCAGAAAGAATTAGAAAAAACTGATACGGAAAAGTTTAATTGGAAAGAATTCACAAAAAATAATATTGTTGTTACACAAGGTGATGCAAAGGATACGTCAGGACTTTACCTGAGGCTAAGCTATAATACCCAATATGAAGTAAACTTTACAGCCGATCTTTTCAGGCCCTATATGATTTACAACAGCCGCTATATGAAATCATTGGGTGACAAGCTGCTTTTTTCCACCCCGTTTATTTTCGACCATATTATGAAGTTCCACGCTTTCGGCTTTTCATGGAGAAATATCGAGCTAATCCCCGAAGTCATCCTGCCTAATAAAGAGCCTCATCTCCGCGAGCACGTGCGCAGTATCCTGGCTTTTATGGGTAACTACCTGGTAAAAGATACCGCCAGTGGCCTGTACGACTACAGGTTTCACAGCCTGGTCAGGAAAGAAGTTTCTATCTTATCAAAAACATCGGACCTGGCTGCCGCCGCTTTTAACTTTACCCTCGATGAGTCATTGCTCGTCAAGCGGCATTACAAAAGAAAACTGGTCGAGTTAGAGGAAAAGTACAGGGGTTATCAGCCTATTGAAGGTGACAACCAATTCGTCCATTCCATTCACTTTCTCCAGGTCATATTGGGGAGCCTGTATTTTTATGATAAAGATTATGGAGTGGCAGTAGAGTATTTTACAGAAGCCATACAGACGCTCCGCCTGCCTAAAGCGATAGATGCAAGAAATATCACCCGTCACCAGTTCCTCCTGTGGCAGACTACCAAGCTGCGCCTGGGCCTTACCCTTGAAAAGATCGAAGCATATGAAAGCGCCGTGTCCTATTATCGTACGCTGATGATAGACAGTAAAAGATATCTGGAAAAATTTACTGTAGATGAAACAAATAATAAACGTTATCGTATTCAAAGCCGGAACAATATTTCCGAATCCGAGACGCACCGTGCCATGCAGACCCTCATTATGCCGCACATAGCGCTCCTCGCCGTGCTTGAGAAAAACAGGGCGGACGGCCTAAACTATAAAGACCTGTATGATAATATAAAAGAGCTGAAAGCGCTCATAGACCCGGGAAGCAGCAACCCGGGAGACAATAAGCATACAGGAGCCTACCGCAAGGGCTTCCTGTGGGGGGATTATTACAGCAATGTCGGCAGCATTCTGTTTTATAAAAATTGCCAGTTTACTGAATTCTTTACCGAAAAAACAACAGCCTTGTTTAAGTATGAGCGAAGTCAAAAATATTACCTGGACAAAATCAATGAAAGTGATAATACATGGCTGAAAATTTTTTATGAATCTTTGCATGATCAGCAAAATAAAGAAAGCACAAGCGCTAACAGGGCATTTGATTTCTACCCTTCTTCAACGAGCATCACCTATTACATGAACTCCTTAGCGCATTTCACTGACTATCACCTTCCAAGGATCGAAGAGGGGCTGCCTGAAGATATTGACCCCAAATGGAAGGCTAATAACATCAACCCATTACACGTCTGCGCCTTATACCTCCATGGGGACTTCGTGGATATGATCAATGCACGCCGGTTCTACTACCTGGCGAATGTCGTGAGCAAACTTGGTGACGCTATATTTGCCAGCATCAGTGATCCCGTTGTGAATGATATGGAAGGGATCATCCTCAATATTCAACAACTGGACCATCTGCTGGATCTACGCCGGCAGACCGATCCGAGTAAGCAGAAGTTGTTTGAGATGATCTTAGAAAATTTCGAGATCAAGAATAAGGAATCCTTTTTCTCATTCCGGACCGTATTTTTCATTTATTACCTTGCTTCGGAGCTATATAAACGATCCGGACAGACCTATTACTACAGCTTTTCTCAGAAGAAAATGCTCTACCTGCTGAAAGAGATGGTTGGTTGTGATCGTAGTCTTATTTGTGAAGGAAGAGGTACATTTAAGGAATACAAAGGCTATGACCTGAAAACCGGAGCACAGGTAGTCTTTACGCTACAAAAAATTGATGATAATGAATATAAAGTAACATATCAGGTCAATATTACACAGGTCAGGAATAAGCACATTTTTTCTATTGATATCCGGGATTTCGTTCCCGAGAAAATGTATATAGAATCTGTTAGCCTATCTGACGATGAACACTTTAAATTAGAAAGCGAATTTTTTGTAAAGAGTAAACAAGAACTTGATACTGATGCTGTGATAGGAATTACATTTATTACCAACCAAGACTTTTTCATTGAGAAAAAGATCTATCAAAAAGCAGGAGAAGAAAGTGTTAGCTTCGTTATTACGGCTAAGAATGAAAGTCAAGGTCAACTTGATTTAAAGAACGTAACAGTGCATTTTGAGAATGCTATCCTTTCAAAAAGGTTATTTAAGTTAGATACTTCCAATTGTAATATTAAAAATATTAACGACTCTCAGGCAACTCACCCCCACGATATTCTGATAAACCAAAATTTTTACTCAACATCCAATAATTTTTTTAATCCTACTCAGCCTAAATTAGAGAGTGGATATGCGTGTGAAGTACAAGGTGCTTTCAAGTTGGCAAAAGATGTGAATGTTGAAACCCTATTATATCAGTTAGAACAAGATGTTAGTCTTAACTTCATCGCGACATATCATATTATACTTACTAATGAAAAAAGTGGGCATGACGTTCCGTTAGACGGATACTGTATAGATCTACCTGGAAGGATCGGCGAAGGATTTATAAAGGTAGTGAAAAATTTAGAGTTTGAGGATACACAAGGAAGTTCTCATGATATAAATACTAATGATGAATTTTGTTTCAATGATAATTTGACTTTATTCAAAAGCGATCAAAACAATATTCTACGAAAAGGCCAATCTATTACTTTGACTATCAGTGTCAAAGTGAAGCAAGCATTCTTCATTCGTTGTTGCAAGAGAGAAAATATCGCAAAAGACTATAAGGGAAATAAGCTGATTAAATTAAAATACGAAATAACGAATAATTCGGAAGTTAATTCTTTTAATATTAGGTACTTGAAGATTCTGCATGGAGCTTATTTAAATTTTGAATCAGATATAAAGACTATTTCAAGTTGTGTTTATGACATAAATACATATTTTCGCCATGTAGTGATTCATGATGATCGAATAGAAATAAAAGCATTTGAGCTAGGTAAAAAAAGCATATACACTTTCGAGGTAAATTTGAGAGTTGCATTCAGCACTTGTCCAAATCTCAGTAATATTGTGAATGATTATGCCCAAAGCCTCGCCATCAATGTTGTAAAAGCCTCACTCTGGTACAATGAGATCTCCCAAAAGCCGATGATCACTAAATACAGGAATATATTGAAAATAAACGCAGAAGATGAAAAAAATAAAAAAAATCAGAATATACCCTTATACAATGCGGTCAATAACAATGCTGATGTAAGAGAAGCGATCCTGTGCACTGAAACCATCCGTATGAAAATGGGTATAAGGTCGGATTTAAAGCTATGCGATACAGACAAGGTAAGCAGCCGATATGTTCGTATGCTCGAGCTGAAGTTTCATGCGGAGCAAATGTACAGAGACTATAAGCCTCCAGGATCTTTTGATACTATCCTGGAGGCGCTTTTCGCGATCAGGGAATGTATTATTCTTATACAGCTTTATGACCCCGGCTATATTATAGGATATTCCTACTTGGCTTCAGCGCATGACTGGGCTGCAGACTGGTGTGAGAAATTTGCGGACCATTGTAAAGACCTGGACGATGCTGGCGAAGGCCAAAGGAAGAAACTTGAGGCGTTAATCGGTAAGAACTCCATGCTTTTCCTTGATATCAATTACCACCGGGAGGCAGCCGTACAAAACTACCAGAAAGTGCTGCAGATGCATTCCGAGGGAGAGGCTTATAAAGATAAGGCCCTTGGGCTGTATATGCTGGAAGATGACTTCAATGATAATCTCACCCACTTCCATATCGCCATGGAACGTTTCCTTGTGAACACGGGTGATATACGGGAAAAAATACAGAAACTACAGGAAAAAATCAAAGAATCGAGAATGTACGAATATAACAATTACGCTCCCTGATTTGGTAGCCGGTTACACTTATCCTGGCTTCGAGACAGATGGCAAAACATGAAAATAATAAAAGCAATTATTATCAGCAAGCCTCAGCAACTCTTTACAGCCTTACTCTGACACCACTATCGACCTCTCCATATCGACGCCTCATCAGTTTTTAATGACCTTCCCGGAAGATAAGACCGTGTTGTTTTCTGTGATCCGGTAGAGGTAGGCACCAGGCGGTAGCTCGGCAATATCCAGTGTTGCTTTGTGATTTATCACCTGGCTCTTTACCTGCTTCCCCTGGGAATTTATTAATGAAATTTTGTAATCCATATGCAAGGGAGCTTCTATAAACAACTGGTTGTTGGCAGGATTCGGATAAACCTTGAAGCCGCTTGATTTTATCCCTGTTGCGGCTGTGGTGCCGGTGCCTTCGGTTAAGATATAAGAGCTGTTGACCGCTAATCCGTCAAAAGTTTCCACCAGGCCTGCAGGCCACCTGATCTGTACACGCAGTATGTCTCGGGCGTTTCCAAGGCCAAAGTGCGCGGTCAGGCTGTTCTGGCTTGCATAGCCGGAGGAAGCTTCGATCTTGCGTGTTTGTGTGATCGTGTCTCCGCTGATGACCGCCGTAACTTTCACGATGGCTCCTATAGCTGATTTATTTGAATGGGTACCTGCGCATTTGATCCTGATCCAGTTGTTGCCTGTTCCGGTGTTCTTAAAGACAGCGTTGGCCTGGCTTTCATTCCGGTTGTTTGCCAGGATCACGTCGAGCCATCCGTCGTTATTGTAATCTCCGAAGGCAGCGCTATAGGTCCATCCTGTGTATTGGGCAAGCGGATCGGAAGTATTTTTGGTGAAATTCCCTTTTCCGTCGTTGATAAAAAGGGAGTTGGTAAAATGCGTATCGGAATAGGAGTTCAGGACCAATAGATCGAGATCTCCGTCATTGTCCACATCACCAAAGGTCGAGCCAAATGAATTGGTAATTTCCGCCGCTATCTCCGAACCGGTGATCTCCGTGAATAAGCCGTTCTCATTGATAAATAATTGATTGGCCTGCTCATAGTTCATCACGACGAGGTCAAAGTCGCCGTCATTGTCGACATCGGCCCACGAGCTGCCCATCGAATTCCGGTTTTGCTGCACGATGGCGAGATCTGTGATCTGGGTGAAGCTATTAGCGCCATCATTCCGGTATAGGGTATTTTTATTATTCCCTTCATTGGTTACAAACAGATCCGGATCCCCATCGTTGTCATAATCTACCCAATCTACCGAACGTGATGGCTTTGACTCATTGGTGATCGCCAGGTCGTTTCTCTCCAGGAAAGTCCCATCACCCTGGTTTTCGAAATAGAGATTGCGTAACAGGCCGGCACTGTTGGTGATGTACAGGTCCAGCAGCTGATCATTGTTGACATCGATCCAGGTGGCGGTTTCAGAATAGGTCAGGTTGGGAGCTACGCCGGGCTCAAAGGTAAAGGTCCCGTTGCCGTTGTTGCGGTAGAAATAGTTCCGTCTGGGCAATCCTCCCGACCCCCATGTCACCACAAACCCGTCCATGTCACCATCATTGTCCACATCGGCAAAGCTTGCCCCGACGGCTCTTATGGCTTGCTCTACGATATCATCGTCCGTAACGGTTGTAAAGGTTCCGTCACCGTTATTGATGTACAGCATATTTTTTTCGCCCGAACTCAGCCCGTTGGAAAAAAAGATATCATCCCATCCGTCGTTGTTGACATCGATAAAATTGGCGCTCCGGGAAGACGACACACTCGTGGTGATGCCGGGAAAATGCATTTGTTCAAATGACTGGGCTCTTACGCTATCTGCTGAAAGCAACAAGGATATGCAAAAAAGGAAAACTCTCATCTTCGGGTTGAATTTTGATTTAATAGTTGTAAATGTCCTCAACCGGGCATTGAACTTTTGTATTTTGATATGTAGCGGTTATAATTTGATATGAAATCCGGCTTATGATGGTAGTAAGTAGCCTGATTGATAGGGGATTGGGCGCCTGATTTTTATTTCAATTCAGAAATTATTGATTTCCTTTGTTAAAAATTGGACGGAATGAACCGCATTTACTGGATCCTGGTATTGTGGCTGATATTGGCGCTGTCGACCTTCCTGCAGTTGCTCGTGGTCGAGTATTCCGGGCATCAGGATTACCGGATCATCGATTATGTCATTACGCCCCTGGCAAGCATGCTGACCGGGATCTTCCTGTTTTTTGCCATGATCCTGCCGGTTTTTGACACAACAGCCCGGATGAGCGCCGGCAAACGGATCTCTGTCCTTGCCATAGCAGGACTGGTGTATTCTGTTGTATTTATTCTGATCCTGCACCTTTTTCCGATCGTATTTTCTGACCAACCTTCCGACTATAGGAAAAGTGTTTTTGGTTTTTTTGCAGCAAGCTTTCACAATGTCGTGAAGAATTACCTGTTTCAGGTAGCCATCCTGTACGCCTTTGAATACATCTCGAAAGAGACCGGGCTGATCAGGAAACAAAAGAACCTGGAGATCGAGCTGAATCAAACCAAGCTACAATTGCTCAAAAGCCAGCTGCAGCCTCATTTCCTGTTCAACGCGCTCAATAGTGTCGTTTCCGAGATCGATGTAAACGGGAAAAACGCCCAGCAAATGCTTATCAACCTGGGCGATATCCTGAGGACCACGCTCGACAGTGATTTCCAGACACCCGTTGCATTGCGAGATGAATTGTCGGTCATTGAAAAATACTTATCCATCGAAAAGATCCGTTATGAGGAGCAATTGGATTACAAGATCATATGCCCGGAAGGGTGGGGTGAACTGCAGGTTCCGGGCATGATCCTGCAGCCTGTCATCGAAAATGCCATCAAGCACGGATTCAAAGGATTGAATAAAGCGATCGAATTAATGATCATCATCGATCCTGAACGGAAAATGATCGAGGTAAGGAATAACGGCACGCCGCTTGATCCCGGATACATCATGCGGACCGGACTTTCCAATGTGAAGGAACGGATGAAGATATTTACAGGAAGGGATGACGCTTTTCAGATCTGCCAGGAAGGAGATTGGGTCGTCAATAGAATACTATTACAATGATGCCGCTGACTGTTCTGGCGATCGACGATGAGGCACCTGCGCTTCGAAGGCTTGTGCGTATGGTCGAGGATCACAGCGATCTTCAGCTGGTGGGTACAGCGAAGAATTCGGTGGAAGCCAGGGAGAAGATTATAGCCCTGCAGCCCGGCTTGCTCCTGCTCGACATAGAGCTGAAAGACGCGACTGCGTTTGATGTGCTGGCCGATGTTAAAGATAATTATAAAGGAAAGATCATATTCTGTACGGCCTTTGATCAATACGCCCTGAAAGCTTTCGAATACCAGGCGGTCGACTATTTGCTGAAGCCTTATTCGGAAGAGCGTTTTGATGCGGCTATAAGCCGTATTGTCCGGAGCGGGGAGCAGCCTGACCTGGATCAGCTGATCGGGTTGCTCAGGGCCCGGTCGGGCGCCCGGCTGATGATCCCGGAGGGTAATAAAAATTATTTCTTCGACAAGGAAAAGCTCCTGTACATCATCGCGGATGGGTATTACGCCGATTTTGTCTCAACAGACGAGAAGAAGTCCGTCCGCATTTCCCTGAAAAAGCTGGAAGAAATACTCCCTCATAATTTCATCAGGATCAATAAGTCGACGATCATCAACAAAGACCTTATTTCGGAATTGATACGCAACAGGTCTTCTCCCAGGGTTATTATGCCGGATCGGAAGGAGCTTTTTATTTCAGACAGATATTACGATGACATAATCCTGTGACAGATTCTGATCATTGTACAAAGGCCTTTTAGCCGCTTGTAATTCCTTGTTTGAAAGTGTCTTCCCAATGTAATTACTAATTACTGCTACCGGTTTGTGCAAACGCAGGTAGAGTGCGTTTAGCCCTCTATTCCTTTAAAATGATGTTTCTACAATAGTCAGCTCATTTTTACCTTTTTCTTTGAGATATAAAGCTTTTGAAATTAATCCGGCTGATTCCGGATTGTCGAAATATCCTTTTGTTATTTCTTTCAGCTTTTCGATTGCTTCGTTATTCCCCTCTTTGCATATAAAAAGCAGATCTCTTGCCGGAATTGAAATGATCGCATTTCCATTAATGATCTGGTGGAATTGCTCCCAAAAACCTTCTATCAGAATTATTGCGGCTTCAAAGTTTCCGTCCGCTGTGACCATAACAATATGGTCTGGATCTCCGTTTATTTTTATATTATCGCCAATCTCATGGACTAAGGCATTTACGCTTATCTGATGTAAAATGTCTTCATTCAAATCCGGATTCTTTTTAAGGATCTCATTCTGCAAGACCTCATAACTATTCCCTCTGTCAACGACAAAGTATAACATTAGGTCTGCATACAATTTTTTTACAATTGGCATCTGGTCTTCGGAAATATTCATTCCATCCGGGAGAGGACTGCCTGTAAAGGCCTTTGATCCATCCTCCCGGTAAATTTCATGTGAATAATCAGCCTTGATCCTTGGAAAAATCCCCACCGATTCGTTTTCCTGGTTATCACTTTTGTCTTCCTTTTGTTGCAGAACATCCCTGGTTTTATTTGAAGGGTTTTTTGCATCTGATCTCCCAAACAGTTTTTTCAGAAAGCTCATGTTTTATTGTTTTTTATGCTATATAATGAATCGGGTATTGTCGGAGGCGGTGATTATCTGCACTATAGCTCAATAGAATTACTCATGTTGAATTATTTCCGTCAGCCCTGCTTCTGTAAATACGATGTTAGCGGCAGTAATTTTATTTTAGTTGTTTTAATATCCAGGTTAAGCAGCCTTTTGAATCCATAATACTCCAGGAATGTGGGTGTCGTGTTCCGTCTGGTCTAACGCCTTTGCCGTGTGTTACGATAATTTCAGCATTCTTGTTTCCCTGCATTTGAAGCAAATTTATCATTGCGGAAATGTCCGTGCAATTTAGGTCATACAAGTCTCTATGTCTATTTTTAATTTGCCATTCTATTGCAGGTTCTGTATAAATTCTAATAGGTGTTTTTAGCAAATACTTGGCGTTTCCTCCGTCTTTTTTGCTATGGGAATAAATTGAATACTTAATATATTCTGCCGGCACTTCTTCTGGTGTCCCCCCAAATTCGGTTATGTAACCGTCTATCAGCCAATGTCCTTCATTAACTGCGATTTCAGAAAAGTTTCTTTCTACATCTCGTCTGGCGTGATTGTATAAATGAACGCAGTCAAGTGGCGGGTCAAGGGCAAAAACTGCTTTCGGAACAATGTAAGTATTGCCTTTGCCCATATTTGCTTTTTCGGCATATGTCAGTGAGATCATACCTCCACCCGAAAGACCCCCGAGAACAAATTTGTCTTTGGGGATTTTATATTGCTCAACGACCTGCTTAAAAACGGTGTCTAAAAATTTGTGTTCTTCAATAAACTTATTTGTTCCCCAATTTAACGATGGAAAAATCACTAATAGCCCTTCTTGAACGGCAATTTTATGTAACGTTATTTGTTTCATAACCGTTTCTACCAATTCACCCGCTGAAGGCAAAATAACCAAACAGCCAGTAGGCTTGCCTTGTGGTACTAATTTCAGATAAAACAAATTTGTCGTGTCAGTCGGTTCGTAGTTGTATAAATTGTAAGGGTCTTGTTTGAACACAATTACTTTCTCAATTTTTTGTCCGTATGTCAAACTATTGAAAAAAATAAAAATAACTACTAAAATGACTTGTCTTATTATCATAGTGTCTTTTGCCATATATGAGCGTGGTATTATTACCGGCAGGGTACACCCAGGACTATGCGCCGGCCTGTTTCAGCTTAAGCACCCTCCAGGTAATTAGCTCCAAAGTTAGTAAAATTATCAGCTCGCCGAAGCGGGCGTTTAGCTTTTGTGGCTTGGGCCGCTTCGGCAAGTGCACCTGTTAATTAACTTTGGCTGGCGCCATAGCCGATATTATCTGCATTAGATAACCCGGGGTTAAGTCTCCTCACGTTATCAGGCAGTTGTTGTTATGATGAAGCCGTTTAGCGCACACATTATTACTGCTAACTCATTTATACCCCTCACAAAATGTCTCCAATACTCCTGTATCCAGCTGGCTTTGCGCCATATATGTAAGGCATTTACTATAATAATTATACTATAGGTCAATGTTTTCCCTGTCAGCTTCGAACACTTGCGCAGATATTAATTCCGGTTGTCCTGCTGATATCGCCTCTCAACACCTTCTGAGTATAACTTCATGTCAGTGCAAGCTATAACTGGACTGGTTAATAAACACTATTCACCAGATAACCTGTCAAAATAACATAACTTTCTTAATACAGACTTGTTTCCCATCAACGCTTATCCTGAAAAAATAAAGCCCCGTCAGGTGTGCCGTATTGCGCCATAGATACCCATTAGTTATGACCTTCCCTGATATCCGTGTACCTCTCATATCTGTCACTTCAAGAATGGCTTCCTGTATCTGGATGCCACTCCAACTGATATACACCCCTTGCCGGGCCGGATTGGGATAAATGACCGGAGCAAAGATAGCTTCGTCCGCCATGACGTTAGATATAGCCGGATTCCCTTCAAAAGCGCCGATAGAAGGCGGGTCGGCATATGGATGATCGATATAATCCATGTCTGGGCTTATACCCGGGTATCCCGCACCGGTAGCCGGGCTGGATACCGGTATTGAAAGATCTTCCTCATTGACATTGTTCAGCATGGGATTCTGGCCCGTGACCTGGTTTTGGTCCGTCACCGGAATACCCACCGGGGTGCTGTTGCCCGGCAGTTGTTCATTATACCACAGGTTGTTGCTCATGATGAAGGTCTCCGGCGCTGTATCGGGCCCGATATTGCAATCCGTAGAGACCGAGTTATTTTTATAGATGAGATTATTGCGAAAGATATTATTTCCACACGCTTCAAACCGCTCCGGGTCGACCGTCTCCTGGAGGATACGCAGCACCCATTTCTCAGGGCGGATGATGGTATTGTGTACAAACGCTGACCGGACACAGCCGACGAAGGCTACCGGCGCCACCGAACCGATGAATATATTGCAAATAACATAAATTTCCGCGGCTTCGTAGGTAGCATCTATGGGCCTGAAATATTGCAATCCGGTTGAGCCTCCCAGGTTCAGGCTGCGCTGACCGCAGTTTTTGAAAAAATTCTTTTCGATCGTGATCTGACGGCTACCGCCCTTGGCTTGTATGGCATTGGAACCCATATTTTCAAAATGGTTGCGGACGATCTCTCCCTGGTGGCAGCCTACCATATCAATCCCGCTTCCACCTAGTGAGCCATTGATGAAGGTACAGTCGAGGATCTTAAAATCATCTACGCCGGACAGCTTGAGCAGGTCATTGTTGCCCGAAGCGCTGATGTCCCGGAAGGTACAATACCGGAAAGTAATGTGGTGTGTCGGCGTCGTATAATCTCCCCCGTCGTCCATGTTGAAGCCGTTGCCGGTCTGGTTTTCAAATATAAATCCTTCGATATGCAGGTAAGCTGCGTCGCTTAGCTGCCAGCTATTCGTCCCGCCCCTGATAATCACTTCTGCTCCGGCTTGTGCAACAATATGGATAGGACGATCCTCTCCGCCCTGCAATCCGTTGACAAACTCTCCACCGGCATATACTCCGGTATGGAACAGGATGCTGTCACCGGGCACGGCATCGGCGGCCGCTCCGGAAAGTGTCTGATAGCTTTGTCCCGTGCCGATGTGCAGGGTCTTGGCCTGGATCAATACAGGATAAAGGAATGCGATAAAACATGTAACAATAGCTTTCATGGCAGGAAGTTCGTCTGGTTATATACAAAGTTAATCCGTTTTGTGTGATGTTTGACATGATGGACATTCTAAGCGGTAATAGTATAAAAATGCAGGACTTATTGCCTGGAATCTGTAGGGTCTCCATACGGGGCAAAGATCAGGAAATAGTAGTGCTGACCGTGAAGAAACAGGCAAAAGAGTATGGAATGTTATATGCCTGTTATCCTGGAAATAAACGCCAGATGTTGATGTGGTTACCGGAACCTTTTATGCAGGATTTTCTTATTTTTAATCATGAATTTAAAATCCTGACGTATGAGAGTAGCTGTCTTGCTTGTCTTTGTGCTGATAACGTTTTCGCTTCATGCCCAATATCCCCGGATCAATGACGTCCGGCCAAGGATATATGCGGATGCCGGCAGGCTTGCCTGGTGCAGGGATAACCATGCTACCCCCGGACTCTTTAAAGAGGATTATGATGACTTTATATACCGTTATGACAATTACTGGATCAATGATCCGGAGCTGTATATGGTAGGAGAGGATCCTGCCGTGTGGACCTGGACCTGGAATTCCCAATGGGCGCAACAGGAGTTTTTCTTTACGGTATTTATCTACAAGATCACGGGCGATGCGCTGGCGCTGAAGCGGTGCAATTTCCTGGCGCAGCAGGTCATCACTGCGGTCAATGAGGCAGACTTTCCTGCTATGGGCTGGGACGAGAAAGAGACCTTCCTGAGAAGGGTCAGCGAGTGCGGAGGTATCCTGCTGGACTGGTGCCATGACGATCTGCCATCTGATGTACGTGATGCGCTGACCCAGGCGATGTATGTCCAAAGTGCCGAATTTATGGACTTCTTTATCCTGAGCTCCTCCGGTACAAGCTATGTGTCAAGCCACAATACCTGGAACAATATCATCTGCAATCAGAACGCCCTTGTGCTGTATAATGCTCCGGGACTGAGCCCCGGCCAGCAGGATACGGTAGAAAGCTGGTTTCACTCCATCTATGATAAGTTGACCAATGGCTTTATTCCGTGCTGGAGCTACTATCGCGACGATGACGGAGGATGGAACTGGGGTGCCGCTTATGCTTTGTGGAGCCTGGTCGACCAGTTCCAGCTTTTTGAAAATATGAGGATCGGAACAGATAAAAACTTCTATAACGATCTTCCCTGGATACGCAACAGCATCAACCAGTACATTTACTTCCTGCAGCCCGATGATAAGTGTATCCACCTGGGTGACGGCGTGATGAAGCCAAGCGGGGCCGACAGGGCCATGTATCTCCATGCGCGGTATTACGATGATGTCAGGAGCAAGCGCCTGGTGCAATACTGGTCCCGGCCTGAGAATATCTCATGGACGCCGGCGCTTTTTGATAAGCTGCTCTACTGTGACTATTCCGTGGAAACTGTGCCACCTTCCGATATGCCGTTGGACTGGTGGGCTGATAAGGTAGGATTGTCTGTCAGCCGGTCCTCATGGGAAACGGATGCCACCATGGTTACTTTTTTTAATTCCCCCGGCAAGAGAGCTGCTCACGAGCACCGGGACAATAATTCTTTCATGATCTTCAAGAACAGCCCGCTGCTGATCCATTCCGGCCATTATGATTCCTATGCGAGCCCGCATTATCTGAATTATTACCAGAGGACGATCGCCCATAATTCGATCTGTGTATATGATCCTACGGAAACATACTACAGCTTCGGCCAGCCGGTCTCTAATGATGGCGGTCAGATAGAAAGCTACGCGCTTCAAAACTACAATGATATCTTCGATCCGGCCAACCAGCGCGGCGAATGGATAAAATATGCAGCAGGTGCGGATTATACCTACCAGGTCGCTGATGCACAGCTTTCTTATGACCCGGACAAGCTGGATCTGTTTAGGAGGAGACTGTTATATGTCAAGCCGGACCAGGTAATTGTCCTTGACCATGTTCACCTTAATAATATTGCGACAGATCAGAGAGATATCAGCTGGGTAGCGCACTTTGCCAGCCGTCCCGGCATATCCGGAGACATTGTCCATACAGCGGTCGAAAATCATATTGTCACCTATGACGGAAAAGATTACACGATAGTCAACGGCAAGGGAAATCTGGCCATTCGCACGCTCCTGCCTGCCGGGAGCAATACTACGCTGACAGGCGGCGAGGGATATGAGTATTGGGTGGACGGTACCAACTATGCACCTGATCCGGTACCTGATACAAGCTTCTATACGCCCGGAAGCTGGCGGATCGAGGTGCGGCCGGATGATATTCCTGATGATGGTTATGTCGTCTACCTGCATACGATCGATATCGGTGATGATGAAAGCTCCTCATCGCCAGGTGGCAGCGCTTTGCGGAGCCCTGTTTCGGTAGGGGCCGACTGGAATGGCACCCTGTATCTTTTTGCAGCTGACGGACAGGAAGGAAAGGATTATCATCTGCTCGATGAGGTAAGCGGGGCAAGAACCGTTTCTATTTTTGCCGCTGACCTGCTTCCTGGCTCCTACGTCATAAAAATGGACGGAACAGTCACCTCTGCTCAGCTAAATATGGATGAGAACGGCATCCTGCAAGGTAGTGTAGACCTTCCTCCGGGCAGCCATACCATAGAGATCGCCCCGCCGGGGTTGAATACCGGTCCGGCAGGAAAAGCTTTGCTTGAGGTGTACCCCAATCCTGTACTCAAGGAGTTATACGTAAAAGGTGTGGAGCATCATGATAAGCCGGTAATTGAGATCTACAATGTATTCGGCCGGTTGGTCGCCAGGTATAACCAGCCGGGTAAGATCGATGTTTCCTGCCTGGCCGGAGGGATGTATGTTCTGAAAGTCAGATCGGACAATAAGATCCGTTCGGCTAAGTTTATAAAGGGATAAATGTGAATGCAGGTTGAATGATCAGAGAATGCATACAAAGCGAGACAGCCTCAGCCCAGGATACGGCTTTCCGACCGGACAGGTTTTTCCAGAGAGTATTTAATGCTAATCCCGGAGACCTGGCTGATCTGATGGTATCATAAAAATATTTAGTCCGGCGAAATCAAAAAAGGAAAGCATCTCATTGAAATGCTTTCCTTTATTTTCCTCATCGTTTTCCGGGTAAAACATCGGCTTTGATAGCAGGCGCTTCACCGGAAGGGTGGATGTCGGGACTGCCTCTTTGAAACCGGAGATCCTGCATGTCCGGATGGAATGGGTTATATCGCATTTTTGTTCTGCAGAGGGAATCCATCTGTGTTATTTCGACAGGCCTGTCAGAAGAATTGTGAACGGATGGCACATTGGCATTATGCCCTGACCGTTGCTCCCGGCTGATCACTTCGAGTTGAGTATTGCCGCTTAAAGGCCGGTCCTTTTTTCTTATTTCCTTGTTATCACCGTTACGTGTCAGGATGTGAGCAGCAGCGACCGGAGCTGTATTCTCAACTGTATTCTGTGCTGTTACAGCCTGACCAAGTCCGGTAAGGCATATACAAAGCGCTGTAATTGTTATTCTCATGAAATAAGCAGTTATGGTTGATCAAATACGATCAGGCTTCTGTACATATAACTTTGAGCATTGGGAGCGTTATTCAGGGTATAACTGGCGCCTGAGTTAATGATCGCCCAGCGAATGGAGATGGTATTGGAGGTCCCGGCATTTACATTTACAGGATAATGAACGCTTCCGTTCCATATGTTGTATTCGTTGGCTGTGGGAAAGTACATGGTTCTTACTGCCGCGCCGTTGACCACGATCTGGAAGGCGGCTATCTCTTCGTATCCGGTCGCGGTAAATAGTCCTCCGGCAGAAAACTGTACATTGACAGCGCTGTTGAACGGTGTAAAAGTAATGCTCATCTGAGCCATATCGGTAAATGTGGTTGAGTTAGTGTTTATATCTGTGGATCCGACGGCATAATAGGTTGCCATATTGACTGGACCTGCCGGCCCCTGTGGGCCCTCAGGTCCTTGCAGTCCGATAGGCCCTTGCAATCCTTGTGGTCCTTCATTTCCCTGCGGTCCCTGTTCTCCCGGAGGACCGGGTATTCCCTGTGGTCCTTGAGCTCCCTGGAGCCCTTGCGGTCCGGCAGGTCCGGGTTCACCTTGCTCACCTTGTGGCCCTGGTAATCCCGGGTCTCCCTGTATACCTTGTGGTCCCGGCTCGCCCTGTGGCCCGGCTGGTCCTTCATCTCCTTGCAGGCCCTGTTCTCCCTGAGGGCCGGGATCGCCTTGAATACCGGGATCACCTTGCGGTCCGGCAGGTCCGGGGTCGCCTTGCTCACCCTGTGGGCCTGGCACTCCTTGGTCTCCCGGTTCCCCTTGTGGTCCCGGCTCACCCTGTGGTCCGGCCGGTCCTTCATCTCCTTGCAGGCCCTGCTCTCCCTGAGGGCCGGGATCACCTTGCATACCGGGCTCACCTTGTATGCCTTGCGGCCCCTGTGGCCCGGGTGTTCCTGGTGCGCCTTGCGGGCCGGCGGGGCCCTGTGGCCCTTGCGAACCCGGAACACCGGTCAATCCCTGAGGGCCTTGTGGCCCGGTAGTCCCTTGCGGACCCTGCGGACCTGCCGGACCTTGTGGGCCCGGAGCTCCATTAATGCCAGGTATACCTTGTGGTCCCTGTGCTCCGGTATCACCTGGAAAGCCCGGCTCTCCTTTGGGGCCTTGGGTACCCTGAGGGCCGGTCGCTCCGGTGTCTCCCTTTTCACCTTTATCACCCTTATCGCCTTTTTCACCTTTGTCCCCTTTTTCTCCTTTAGGACCCGGTGCACCATTAGCAGCATAGAGCGCATAAGGAACGCTCATAAGTTCAGATGTTCCTGAGATAGTATAATTATTTCCACCGTTGAGATCGGTTTCGGTCTTTATAAAATAAGGCCCGTTACCCCAGTTAATATCGGCAAAGTTACCCGAAGGATCTTCTCCGTTTCCGATCTCCAGGCTCACGAGGCCGTTCTTATTTGACAGAGGATGATGTGATTCTTTGTACACAACAGGTCCGTTGATATTTCCCTGGATAATACTGATCTGTATTCCAAGCGCTGTCGAGCTTACCAGCGCATCATTCTGGTCACGGATGACACTCTGGTAGCTCATCTTTTGAGGTATCTGCGAAAATAAAGCAGTTGTACTGACAATCGTCAGTATTAAAATAAGTATTCGTTTATTCATTTTGAAAGAGTTTGTAAGTAGGAAAGGAATATTTATTGGGCTTTGACAATGCGGAATGTTTTAATTGTCTTATCCGCATGCTGTACTTTCAGGAAATAGGTCGACGGAAGCATATTTTCCATTGAAACAGAAGTGCTGGACTCAATTATTTTTTTACTCTGAAGCACTTTACCGTTTATATCGATCAATTGATAGCTCAATGCGTCATTTTTATAATTATCTATCTGAAGATACAGAAGGTCAATCGTCGGATTGGGGTATGCATTCATATTCAGGGATATTCCGGGAAGGTCAACATTCCCCAGTAAAACTGATATCTCATATGGTTGCTGTACACCCTGGGCCATCGATCCGGTAGGGCCGGTAAGAGTGGTGTAGACGATCTGGCCGACGGAAAAACTCGCCGATCCTCCACTGCCGGTCGCATCGCCACCCGCCGCCATAGTGGATTGCTGTGCATAGGTTGTGAAGGATAGTGTGCAGAAAATAAAAAAGAAAATACTTTTAAGGGAATGCATTGTGGCTTTTTTTAGGATACTGAATAAAGTAAAGCGAACCAAATGTAATAAAAAAATTGAAGCTGATAGGGAAGCCGCGAATTTACTTTGTTTTCGCCTCGAAAAAGGTGGTTGCAGTTGATCACTGCAAGGTAGCCCTCCCGGCGGTAAATCTTCCTTGTCCAAAGGTAATGACCCGTTGATGATGCCCTGAAATGCTTGTGGGCCGGTCAACACCGTAATATCGAAGCTAGTGATGATACGTTGTTTTCATAAAGTGATAAGGTATTTTTTATTTTCTAAAATTGTTATTTATTTTAATGCCATGGAGAGTGAATTTATCCTGTTCAGGAGGTTTAAAAATATAGTGCAGGCACAAGATGCCCGGCAATTATTGGCGGATAACGGAATAGATGCTGTTATAGCGACCAATGCCGCACCGGTTGATATCACCTTTGCCGGGAATACTTTTCTGGATCAGATAGAAATTAAGATACGGAAATATGATTTTGCCCGGGCTGAAAAGGTCCTTGAAAAAAGAGCCGAAGAGGGTATCGGAGAGGCTGATGAGGATTATTACTTGCTGCAGTTCTCTGATGACGAATTGTATGATGTGCTGTTAAAAGCCGATGAATGGAATGAGTATGATTATGTGCTTGCCCAGAAATTGCTGAAAGAAAGAGGCCGCCCTATAGATAAAGAGCTGCTGGACAAACTGAAAAAGGAACGCCTGGAAGAATTGGCCAAACCGGATGGTAACCAACAGTTGTGGATCATACTTGGATATCTGTTTGCTGTTGTGGGTGGTCTTTTTGGAATTGTTATCGGCTATTTTCTCTGGACGTCTAAAAAGACCCTGCCCAACGGCGAATCAGTATTTACTTATTCTGAAAAAGACAGGCAACACGGTAAGAACATCTTTATTATTGGCCTGATCGCTTTCCCGATCGTTTTTTTGGTTAAAATTCTCCGGTAGCTGATTGATCAGATCCATCCGGCAATAGCCGGCCGGTTACCGCGGCAAAAAGCCTGATTTATTGACCTTATCTGATCCGGGAAATTCTGCAAACCATATCCCGGTTTTAAAAGAGTATTCAAAATATTTACCGCTGATCACCTCTGACGATCATTCCGGAAATCACACCGTTTTCAACTCCGCTACCAAATCCTGCAGCGCCTTTTTAGCATCGCCAAATAACATCGAGGTCCTGGGTTGGTAGAACAATGCATTTTCAATGCCTGCATAACCCGGCTTCATGCTGCGCTTGTTCACGATGACGCTTTTGGCTTTTTCCACTTCGAGGATAGGCATCCCATAGATGGGAGAAGAAGGGTCGTTTTTGGCTGCCGGGTTGACCACATCATTGGCGCCCAGGACGAGAACAACATCGGTCGCAGGAAAATCATCATTGGCTTCTTCCATCTCCTCCAGCTTCTCATAGGCGACATCGGCTTCCGCGAGCAAAACATTCATATGGCCCGGCATCCTGCCCGCTACCGGATGGATCGCATACGTGGTTTGCACGCCTTTTTCTTCCAGTATTTTTTCCAGCTCATGGCATACGTGCTGCGCCTGGGCTACCGCGAGCCCATATCCCGGTACGATGATGACCCTGTTGGCATATGCCATCTGAACGGCTGCATCGGATATGGATACTTCCTTGTAGCTTCCCTGTTCTCCCTGGGTGACTGTCCCTGTTCCGCCGCCGCCAAAGTTACCGATCAATACATTGAGCAGTGACCTGTTCATGGCCTTGCACATGAGAATGGTCAGTAATGTACCTGCGGCGCCCACGAGGATACCTCCCGTCAGCATTACATTATTGTTGTACAGGAAGCCGCCAAACGCTGCCGCCACCCCTGTAAACGAATTTAACAATGAAATGACTACCGGCATGTCAGCCCCGCCGATCGGGAATACAAAAAATACCCCGTAAAGCAGCGACAGGGCGAATAGCGAATAAAACAGGACCGCATGACCGGGATGCATGACCACATATACGGCCATTGCTGCAATGATCAGCAATAGCACAATGCTGATAATATTCTGACCTTTGAAAGAAAGGTCCCTGATCCTGCCGTTCAGCTTCCCAAAAGCGATCATACTGCCGGCAAAGGAAACAGCGCCTATGATCAGGCCCATCACGATGACCAGCACCATGCCGCCATGTGAAGAAAGAGCTTCGGGACCTAAGTGTTGCAGATGCTGGTATTCGATAAGCGAGATCAACGCTGCGCAGGCTCCCCCCATGCCGTTGAACAGGCTGACCATCTCCGGCATAGCCGTCATTTTGACGCGCTTTGCGGCAAAAGTACCGAGAATGCTCCCTATGATCAACCCGCCGAAGATCCAGCCGTAATTGCCCAGTCCTGCCTGGGTTTCAGGGTCTTTGTATAAAAATATGGTTCCGAATATAGCCGCCGCCATCCCGGCCGCGGCGATCAGGTTTCCACGCCGGGCAGTAGCAGGGTGAGAGAGCATTTTTAATCCTATGATGAATGAAATCGATGATAAAATATACAGTAATACTAAGAGCATATTCAGTTAGCCTTCTTTTTTTTAAACATTTCCAACATCCTGTCCGTAACGACAAATCCCCCTACGACATTCAGCGTACCCAGTATGACGGCCAGGAAGCCCGTGCACAGGGCAAATATATTGCCGGGCTCAGCCCTGCCCATGACGATGATCGATCCAATGATCACTACACCGTGAATGGCATTTGCACCGCTCATCAGCGGGGTATGCAATACGCTGGGCACTCTGCCGATAACTTCTATCCCGACGAATATCATCAATATGACTATATAGATGATCTGCTGGTGCTGGTTGATAAATTCTAAAACTCCCATGCTGCTTATTTGATTAGTCGTTCGTGTATTATTTTGCCATCCCGGGTGATACAGGTGCCTTTGACGAGGTCGTCATCAAAATTCAGGTTAAGTGCTCCCTCCTTTGTGATAATAAGCTGGAGGAAATTCAGGATATTTTTACCGTATAATTTGCTGGCATCATATGGCAAAGATGCCGCCAGCGAAGAATCGCCGATAATGGTGACCCCGTTATACTGTATGGTTTCATTGTTGGCCGTATGAGAGGTATTGCCACCTGTCGATGCCGCCAGGTCTACGATCACGGAGCCGGGCTTCATCCCGTCCAGCATATCATCGGTGATCAGCTTCGGTGCAGGTTGGCCGGGTATCTGTGCCGTGGTGATGATGACATCAGACTTGACGGCGCTTTCTTTGATCCTGTCCCTCTGTCTTTGCTGAAATTCTTCACTTTGAGCGACAGCGTATCCACCAGCCTGAGAAGCGTCTGCCGCGCCCTCTACCTCGATAAATTTAGCGCCGAGGCTCTGTACTTCTTCTTTCACGGCGGGCCGGGTATCAAAGACCTCTACCACAGCGCCCAAGCGTTTGGCTGTCGCTATAGCCTGCAGGCCGGCAACACCCGCTCCCAGTATGAGCACTTTGGCCGGTGCGATCGTTCCTGCCGCCGTCATAAACATAGGGAAGTATTTAGGCAGATGTGCTGCTGCAAGCAATACCGCTTTGTATCCCGCGATATTGGCCTGTGAGCTGAGGATGTCCATGCTTTGCGCGCGGGTTGTCCGCGGGAGCATATCCATGCTGAACAACGTCGCCTGCCGGCCGGCATATGCAAGAATATTGTTTTTATTGGACAGGGCATGATACATGCCGAGCAGTATCTTACCCGAGAGGGTCGGTACATTCCGGAAATTAATATCGGATATGGAAAGTATGATGTCCGAACGGTTCAGTATTTCGTCGCGTTCAGCGATCTTCGCGCCTGCTTTCCTGTATTCATCATCACTGCAAAATGCTTTATTCCCGGCTCCTGCCTCTATAAGCACTTCTACGTTCCATTTTAATAAGGTGGGTAAATGTTCCGGCAGGAGTGACACTCTCGATTCCGGCTCTGCTTCTTTTAATACGCCTATGATCATACAAAATAATAAATCGCTAATATATTCAATTAATTCTTTTTAGCCCTATATACCTTTATCTGAATTCGTTGCATATGCTCTGCAACATTTCATTTCCCGGGCATAATTGCGCTTCGGTCAGCGTATTCAATGGTTGTTCGCTGACATTCAGCATGGTGACCAGGTCTTTATGCTGATTGGAAACATAGATCAGGCCGGTCAGGATCTCGCCTTCGTCTTTGGCCCGGCTGATGCGCCGGTATGCCGAGATCTTATCCGCAGGGTCCCAGTCCTGGTGCAGCTTATGCACGGAGATCAGGCTTTCATCATGCAGGGTGATGGATTGTGTCGTACCTGCTTCCTGGTGATGAGTGATCTCGGAAAGAAAAGGCACCAGGTCGACCGCGCCGGTCGCTTCTATGTGCTCGCGTGTATAGGTATAGGACTTGGTGGATCCCGGATTGTTGTTAAATGTAACACATGGTGAAATTACATCGATCAGGGCAAATCCCCTGTGCGACAAACCTGCCTTGATCAGGGGGATCAACTGGTTCTTATCCCCGCTGAAGCTGCGGGCCACAAAGGTAGCGCCGAGCTCCATACCCAGCGATACTACATCCACGGCCTGGAACATGTTCTCACTCCCTGCTTTGCTTATCGATCCGGCGTCGGCAGTAGCGCTGTCCTGGCCTTTGGTAAGGCCGTAACAACCATTGTTCATCAGGATATACACCATATTGAGGTTCCTCCTGATGGCATGTACAAACTGCCCCATGCCGATAGATACCGTATCCCCGTCGCCGCTGACACCCAGGTACACGAGGTCCTTATTGGCCAATTGAGCGCCGGTGGCTACACTGGGCATTCTGCCATGCACCGTATTAAATCCATGTGATCTGCTTAGGAAATACGTCGGCGACTTGGAGGAGCATCCGATCCCTGAAAGCTTGGCAAGCCGGTGAGGCTCGATAGCCATCTCATAACAGGCCTGGACAATGGCGCCGTTTATGCTGTCATGGCCACAACCTGCGCAGAGTGTGGAGATGGCGCCTTCGTAATCTTTTTTCAGAAAACCTTTCGAATTGGGTTTCTGTGATGGATGCCTGAAGGTTGGTTTTATGTAAGTCATTTCAGATGTTATATCGGTTAAAAGATCTCCTCGCCGGCCCTGTTACGGACCTCCTGCATTCTTAATATGGTCGAGGCTATAAAGTCGGCTGTGATGGGCATTCCATCATAATTCAGCACCTTTTTCAGCTTTGAGGGATTGATATCCAATTCGTTGATCAGTAAAGTGCGCATCTGTGCGTCTCGATTTTGTTCTACAACATATATTTCGTCGTGATCATGGATAAATTCTGATACTTCCGGTCCGAAAGGAAAGCTTTTGATCCGCATACGGTCAAAATGCATATGCTGCTCTTTCAGCATATCCAGAGCCTCGTCCGCAGCATAATTGGTGGTTCCGAAATATAAGATCGCCCGGGCGTTCCCGCCGGATTGCATGATCTCTGACCGGGGAATATTTGATTTGATGGTTTCCCATTTCTTTTCAAGGCGTTGCATATTCCGTACATAGGCCTTTCCATCTTCGGTGTAGCGTGCGTATTCATCCCTTGAGCTGCCGCGTGTAAAAAAAGCGCCCTTCGTGGGATGGGTGCCCGGTAATGTCCGGTATGGCACACCATCACCGTCCACATCCAGATATCGTCCGTAATCCTGTATAGCATCCAGTTGTGATGCGCTCAATACTTTGCCCCTGTCATATTTTCTTTCGTCATCCCAGTAAAACGGTTCACAAAGATGGTCGTTCATACCGAGATCGAGATCGGTCATCACGATCACAGGTGTCTGAAACCGCTCGGCGAGGTCAAACGCCAGGGCTGTCATTTCAAAACACTCGGTAGGTGTGGAAGGAAAGAGCAGGATGTGCTTCGTGTCCCCGTGGGATGCATAAGCACATGCAAGCAGGTCGGATTGCTGGCTTCGCGTGGGCATGCCGGTAGATGGACCGCTGCGCTGCACATCGATCAGGACTACCGGGATCTCGGCAAAATACGCGAGGCCTAAAAACTCGGTCATCAGCGAGACCCCCGGTCCGCTCGTAGCTGTAAAAGCCCTTGCGCCATTCCAGGTCGCGCCCACGACCATACCGATCGCGGCTAATTCGTCTTCAGCCTGGATGATGGCAAAATTGTTCCGTCCCGTTTCTCTATCGACACGCAACCTTTTACACCATTTTTCAAAAGAGCTCATCACACTGGTCGAAGGTGTAATGGGATACCAGGAACCTACCGAAGCGCCGGCATACACAGCACCCAGGGCACAGGCGTCGTTCCCCTCTACCAAGATCCGGTCACCCACCAGGTCACGCTGCTCGATGACGTAGGGCAGGGGGCAGTCATAGTGCTGCCTGGCATAATCGTAGCCCAACTGAAGAGCAAGGATATTTCCCGGAATTAATTTCTCTTTCTTTTTGAATTGCTCTTTGACAAGATCCTCAAATATCCTCAGATCTATATTCAGTAATGCCGATAGCGCCCCGATATAGATGACATTCTTCATCAGCAGATGGGTCCGCGAGTCCGTAAAGTTAGCGACACTCAGGTTCATCATGGGTATGCCGATGAATTGCACATCAGGCCGTGCAGAAAGATCAGGCGTCTCACCGGAATCGTCATATATAAAATACCCACCGGGTTTTACGGAGTCAAGATCCTGCCGGAAGCTTTGCGCATTGACGGCGACCATGATGTCGATACCCTCTCTTCTGCCGAGGTAGTTCTTCTCATTTACGCGTACTTCATACCACGTCGGAAGTCCCTGGATATTGGAGGGAAAAATGTTTTTTGGTGTGACGGGCACGCCCAGCTTAAAGACAGCCTTTGCAAAGAGGCCGTTCGCGCTGGCAGAACCCGTACCGTTGACGTTGGCGAAGCGAATGACCAGGTCATTGATTTTCTGATAGTTCATCTAGAATGAGCACGCTTTGGCAGTGTTATATAAATATTTTTGCATATCCCAGGCAGCGGTCGGACACCGCTCTGCACATAAGCCGCAGTGCAGGCATACATCCTCATCTTTGACCATGACACGCTGCGTGGGGAGCGGCGGGGATACATACAGCTCCTGTGCGGGATTATCTGCCGGGGCGTTCAGACGGGAACGCAGGTCCGTTTCATCTCCATTTTCGGTAAATGTAATACAAGAGGTCGGGCAAATATCAACACAGGCATCACATTCTATGCATTTACCGGCAGAGAAAACGGTCTGTACATCACAATTGAGGCAACGCTGCACCTCTTTATGGGCTAAAGGAAGGTCAAAGCCAAGCTCAACTTCCATCAACCGGTCATTAAGCGTCTGGCTTTTGTCGGCATGAGGAACCTTGTATCGCAGGTCGGGGACGGTCTGATTGCTGTATGCCCATTCGTGAATACCCATCTTCTGGCGAATGGTAGCGGTCAGGGGCGCGGGTCTGTCCGTAACATTGAGGCCCTCCAGGTATAAGTGTATGGATAGTGCGGCCTCATGACCCTGCGCTACCGCCGTAATTACATTTTTGGGACCAAAGGCGGCGTCACCGCCAAAAAATACGTGGGGCAGGGTAGATTGAAAGGTCGTTTTATCCACTACCGGCATATCCCATTGGTCAAATGTAATGCCGAGGCCTCTCTCTATCCAGGGAAAGCTGTTTTCCTGGCCGATGGCTAACAGGATATCGTCAGCCTCCATGAATACGATCTCCCCGGTTGGCTTTAGCTTGCGCCTGCCATCGGTATATTCCGCCTCAACGATCTCAAATTCCATGCCTTTCAAGCGGCCGTTTTCCGTGATAAAGGCCCTGGGGCTATGCAGGTTATAGAATGGTATGTCCTCATGCCGCGCGTCCTCTATTTCCCATGGAGAAGCCTTCATTTCTTCCAATGGGCTGCGTACAACGACCCTGACATCTTTTCCTCCCAGTCTCCTGGCGGTACGGCAACAATCCATGGCCGTATTACCACCTCCGATTACCAGGACCTTTTCACCGATCGTGGCTGTGTGCTCAAAAGCGACATTGGCCAGCCAATTGATACCGATATGGATATTGCCCCCCGCTTCCTCCCGGCCGGGCAGGCCGGGCAGGTCTTTACCTTTCGGCGCGCCTGTGCCCACAAAAACGGCATCGTAATCCTGCGACAAGATCTCGTTTTCCAGGCTTTTCACAAAATGATTGAAGTGGCGATGTATGCCGAGGTCAAGGATATAACCGACCTCCTCGTTCAGCACCTGCTCAGGTAATCTGAAAGAGGGGATCTGGCTGCGCATCATACCGCCACCGGCTGACTGGTCATCATAGAGGTGTATCTCATAGCCTAAGGGCGCCAGATCCCGGGCTACGGTCAGCGAAGCGGGCCCGCCCCCGATCAGCGCTATCCTTTTGCCATTATTTGGAGCAATATCCAGCTTGGTATAAGCCGTAACATCGCCTTTATAATCCGCCGCAACCCTTTTCAACCGGCATATCGCTACAGGCTCCTCTTCTATACGGCCCCTGCGGCAGGCAGGCTCACATGGCCGGTCACATGTACGTCCTAATACGCCGGGGAACACGTTTGACACCCAGTTGATCATATACGCTTCTGTGTATTTACCCTGGCCGATCAGCCTGATGTATTCCGGTACGGGCGTATGCGCCGGACAAGCATACTGGCAGTCGATCACCTTGTGGAAATATTCCGGGTCATTAATGTCCGTTGGCTCCATTGGATTTTTAATTTGTCTAAACAAAATTATATTTTACTTTATTTTATTTACAAAAAATTTTTATCTATTATATTATGTAGAAATATTCTAAATAGATGGGAAAATTTGGTCGATATAAAATAAAGCCAAAATGGCTTCTGCAAGGCGATCCCGGTAAAGTGCAAATTCCTATATGTTATTAATATTTATTGAATTTTAAACAGCCGTTACGTTTTTGTCAAACTTTATTTACCATTCGAAAGCGCTTTCTCCATCGTGTATGACGGAGCAATATCCGGGAAGGGAATTCCTGAAAGTTTAGGAAAAGCTCTGCCGGATGAAACCGGTTGGCTTTATACTGCCTTAGAATACGAACAAAGGATGACTGGCAATAATCCTTGTTTTGGCGCCAAAGAGCCCATATCTGGAATCAACAGTGACAATGGATGATCTGCGGAAAGAACCGGCACGAGCTGTAAGGAAATAAAAGCTCTATAGTTAGTTACCAACTATGCCAGGAATGAGCTTTCTTAATGCCTCCTGCTCAGTCATCCGTCAATGTATACCCGATCGACAGGGATACATATTCAAGCGTAAAATATTTTCTGGGATAATTTGACTTGCCCCTTGTCTCAAAATAATTGGGGATGAATTTTGTATAGTGAAGTCCCAGTCTCACTTTCCCTATATCATAGTTGGCGCCTGTGACCAAAGAATGCTGCCAGTTGGGTACGACTGCTTTTTTTGTGGCATGGAATATGAACCATTCATAACCATACGATACTCCTATCTCACCATCATCAAAAGTAGATCCTGCTCTAGTAATTATATACTTGCCCCCATAGCCGAGGTCGAGGCTCCACCGGCCCAGAGCGTACCTGCTGAGCAGGTTGACGTCAAAAAAATTGATCAGCATCTCCCGGTCCACCTTATGCCCGGGTATGAACTCAATCGAATCCACATCTACAAACTTAGGGAAATTGACAAAATCCTGGCCGATGCCGCCCAGGATACTTATCCTTTTAGAAAGGGGAAACGCAAGATCTATACCATAGGTGCTCCCATAGCCGTATTTGTGGTAATCTTCCTCAAAAAGCTCAGGATTAGATGATCGTCCGTGCACACCCAGCGCGCCGGCTGAAAACGTCAGGCTTCGCTGCGCCATAGATGCCATGTAGAAAAAACAGGCACATAATACTAAGAATATTCTGTTCATTATTTTTTCGATTTGGCCTTGAAAAGGGAATAATATACATTGAGCTCAAAAAAAGTGCTTTGTAGAGTGGTGCTGACAGGTGTCCATATGAATTCGTTGTTTTCGATGCCCGAAACAACATAAAGCTCCGAATCCTCCAGGCTTTTGACGGTCTGGTGCCAGGAAGCCTGCATGGCCAGCCTTTTGATCTGCCAGCCGATCCCCACATCGCTCGTGAGATAATCGACAACCGAAATTGAGCCGGATAGCCTATAGTAGGCATCCCAATCCCAGTAATAGATCTCGCTGCCTGTCATACCCAACAGGAAATAAAAAGGGTACTTTTTCAGCGGTCTGTATTTGAGCTGTAAGGGTATGCCAAGCGACCAGCTCCAGGTGCTCTCCTCCTCTAGCGTTTGAGTAAAAAAATTATAAGAGCTGTACTTCGCGCCATTCTTATGGACCTTAAACCCTGCTTGGATCGACAACCGGTCATTGAGTCGAAAGGTTTCCAGCAAATAGGCCTGGTAGAACAAGGCATACCCTCTGTCGGACGAATAGGGCAGGCCATTGGTAAACAACTTTTGATTACGAAATCTAAAAGTCTCGTAGACGGTAGACAGGTTGGCCCCGCCACCGATCAGTGTATTGAAGCGCTGGCTGTATAGGGCCGATGACCATATCAGGAAAAGGCATGCGCAGATGTGTTTCATATTTCCGTCAATGTATACCCGATCGAGAGGGATATATATTCAAGCGTAAAATATTGCCTGGGATAATCAGACCTACCCCTTGTCTCAAAATAATTGGGGATGAATTTTGTATAGTGGAGTCCCAATCTCACTTTGCCTATATCATAGTTGGCGCCGGTAACGAGAGAATGCTGCCAGTTGGGTACAACCGCTTTTTTTGTAAGATCGAACACAGCCCATTCTTCACCGTCAAATGTTACATACCCACCACTAAGAAAATGCGCACCTGCTTTGGTGATTATATACTTGCCTCCATAGCCGAGATCGAGGCTCCACCGGCCGATAGCGTATCTGCCGAGCAGGTTGATGTCAAAAAAATTGATCAGCACATCCTTATCCACCTTATGCCCGGGTATATATTTGATCGAATCTACAGTTATATACTTTGGAAAATTGACAAAATCCAGGCCGATACCGCCTAGGATATTTATCTTTTTAGAAAGGGGAAACGCAAGATCAATACCATAGGTGCTCCCGTATCCGTATTTGTGAGGTTCCCCGTCAAAATCTGGTTCAGACAAACGTCCGTGCACACCCAGCGCGCCGGCTGAAAACGTCAGGCTTCGCTGCGCTGTACATGCCATGTAGAAAAAACAGGCACATAATACTAAGAATATTCTGTTCATTATTTTTTCGATTTAGCCTTAAAGAAGGAATAATATACATTGAGCTCAAAAAAAGTACTTTGCAGGGTGGTCTTAACGGGTATCCAGGTAAATTCATTATTCTCTACGCCCGAAACAATATAAAGCTCTGAATCCCTTAGGCTTTTGACGGTCTGGTGCCAGGAAGCCTGCACGGCCAGCCTTTTGATCTGCCAGCCCACGCCTACATCACTCGTGAGGTAATCTACAGGTGAAACGCCGCCGGTTATTCTATAGGAGCCGGCATTTTCATCCCAGTAATGTATATCACTGCCCGTCATTCCCAACAGGAAATAAAAAGGGTACTTTTTCAGCGGTCTGTATTTGAGCTGTAAGGGTATGCCCTGTGACCACGTCCAGGTACTAATTTCTTCCAATCTATCCTCAAAAAAATTATAAGAGCTATACCTCGCGCCATTCTTGTGGATCTTGAGCCCTGCCTGGAGCCAGAACCGGTCACTGATCCGTAAGACTCCCATTAAATAGGCCTGGTAGAACAAGGCGTAGCCCCTATCGGACGAATAGGGCAGACCATTGGTAGACATCTTTTGATTACGAAATCCAAAAGTCTCGTAGACGGTAGACAGGTTGGCCCCGCCGCCAATCAGTGTATTGAAGCGCTGGCTGTATAGGGCCGATGACCATATCAGGAAGAGGCATGCGCAGATGTGTTTCATATTAATGTAAGTTTTATGTAAGAAGCTTTAACACCAAAGATAATATCTTTCCTGTGAGGGGCATTGAGTTTTTGTGACTTTTGTAGTGAATGTACAAATAAAACCAGGAGAAAGAGACGGTCTCCGGCATAGACCGTCTCTTTGTATAAATGAATTATTCCGTACACCCCTGGGTGATGGATTGGTGATTGTAATGATCCGTATAGGTCTCTACCGGGTTAGAATAACAGGTTTCATCTGGCTCGTAATCCTTCATAAACTTTGAATTATTAAAGGTCTCGCCTTGCCATATTACCTTTTGGCTGTTACTGGCCCGATCTTCGGTATTTGTATTTGACCGGTGATAGTCCTCGTTTACATCAGGATACGACCCCGGCCAGTCTATATACATGTGGAAGTCCCATGTAAGGTGCGAAGGCACCCTTTGTGTTTTCCACCTCTTCTTAGGCCATCCTGTTTTGATCCATGATTCTCCTTTTGTTTCCATTTGAAAAAAGTTTGCTAGCCTTTGATTCTTTGCAAATCCCAAAACGAGCTTGGGAGACCTGGTTATCGTTATCCTCTTGCTGTGACCATTGTTGGAGAATAATAGTTCTTTGGTCTTATCCTGGGGACAGCAGGGACCATTCCTGATGTCGATTACGATGACGTCACCCGAAGCGGAGGATACGGTGTTTTCATCGTATGTCTGGTAAGGCTTGGTCAGGCCGTCCTGCACTATGATCAGGGAGGTTGTGGTCACCTTGATCAGGTCCGTACCTACGAGGAATACGTGATCCGGGTTGATAAACTCATCATACTGGCGGGAAAAGCCTTCTACATTGATGGTGCTGTCGGGGTCAAGCCTGATCCGCAGCAGTCCCGCATAATCATTGATGATCGACTGCGGAAACGAATCCAGGGTATAAGCATTGTACGCCTCCAGTCCCTTTGCCGGCGTTTTGACCGAAAAGCTGTTTCGCCACGCGGTGAGATCAGTCTCGGTCATTTGGTCCAATGCGGCCTCAAATGTGGTCAGATCGCGATAGCTGTTAAATTTCAGCATGCCGTTATACACGACGGGTACATTGGAAAGTGAGGTAGAATCCCGGATTTCCAGCGACTCCTTTCCGTTACCGGACCGGGCCTGGTCGAGGCTTTCTTTGGTACAGGAATCGAAGAGCAGGATCAGGGAGCTAAATAGTATCAGCTTGAATAAAATTGCAAAATGCTTCATAAATAAATTTTTTAATTGTAATTAATATTGTTATATGTTTTTAACTTTTTACAGCAGCCATGCCGGTCATGAGCTGCGGGTGTGTCGTCCTCTCATTGACGCGTCCGTCCCTATATCCTCATATAGCAGAAGCGGGCACTCCGTACCTGTCCCGGGCTGACATCATCGCAGGATCTCCTGTATTAAAAGATGGTCGATGCCGATTGCGTGAGCGTGTGGATGGTATCGGGATGACCGGAGTGGTGTCCGGCGTCACCGCTTAACCGGCCGGCAGCGCACCCTACCAGAGGACATGAAATGCAAGGTAATTTTCATTTGCTTTTAGATTATTTGAAAAATATATACCTTGCAAAGGTATTTTGGAATTACCTGGAAGACATTACAAGATCCTGTATAAAAAAGGCGGTTTTATGTATAAATCTGCAAAATATTATGATTTTTTATATATCAAGTAGAACAATATGATACATTCTGGAAAATTACTTAAAGCATATAAAGACCTCAAGGGCAAGTCCAGCGAAGAGCTGGCGGATGCTGCCGGTATCTCACTCCGGACTTACCTGGATATCGAGAACGGAGTTCGGGACATGAGGGTGCAGGAGTTGCTTGCATTTGCAGAATATCTTGAAATAGAGCCGGAAAAATTGCTTAGCACGGAGAAGGTAACTAATAGCTTCAATAAAATTAATAAAAGTTCTGATTCCTACTTTTGTAGTGATAACAATAATAATGGCAACGGACCTGACAAAGAGTTTTCGACAGAGTTGTTGAAGCTCCTCCGGGAAATAGCTTCCGGGCTTCAGAATAAATAAAGGCCACTTCTTAGTAAGTACATCCGTCATACCGGGAATATATTGGCATACGCCTGCAATGAAACCCTGCAGTTGGCCAACTATATTAGTCTCCGGGGATTATGCTAAGTTTTTCCGTAAATTATCGACAGCGATCTGGATAAAGTTTGGGTTTGTAAACAGGGTCTGTTTCCTGTTACTCCAATTCTTTAGCTCCTCTTTTATAACATCAATGGAATAATCTTGCTTTTCCAGAGTGATAAAATCTATAGTCGACAAAAGCTCAAGACTAAAGTAAGAATAAAATCCTGCCAGGAATTTTTTAGTTTTTTCAACAGTTTCCTTATAGGTATGATGCTCAGGTCTGTCTAAAAACATATTTACCTCTGTTTCCGCATTAGGGATCAGGCCTATCTCTTCAAACGGTTTCTTATCTTTTGAGCTATAACCCATAATATAGCTTCCGTTTAAGTAAAATAAAACATGTTTGACTTTACCTGAATACGGGCCATAAAAGTTCGGTTTAAACTCCAATTTAAAAGTATCTCTTGCTCCAAAGCGTTGTAAAAAGTATGCTACTTTTTCCGACGCAAACTCTGAAACGAACTCTCCATTTCGAACCAACTCATATAATACTGACAGCAGCATAGCCCTGGCAGGTGTGAGTCTAACTCTTTGCTTTTTCAACACTTCCTTGATAGATAAATTAAATAACTTTTCTGTGGATAAGTATAAAGTTATTGAAACTTCATAAATGTTGACGATTTTTTGTAAAGAGTATGATGAAACTCAGCAGAATCGTCTCTTATCGAAAGCTTATTTTTTCCCGGCATGATATTCTTCAACCAACAAACTCAAACCGGTCCACGTCAAAGAGTCCCTTATCCGTCATCTTCAGGTGGGGGATGACAGGCAGCGCCATAAATGATAACGACATAAAAGGCGCCTTTAAGGTGGAACCTAACCGTTTTTTAGCAAACGTATCGATATCCGTGTAAGCCTCACTGACAGACCAGGCATCCCGGTCGCTCATGAGCCCGGCGACGGGCAGGGGAAGGAGCCGGAGCTCTGTGCCGTCATAGGCCGAGAGGCCGCCTTTCGACCCGATGACGCCGTTGATCGCCCGGGTCAGACTATGATCATCCACGCCCACCGCTATGATGTTGTGGCTGTCGTGCGCTACGGTTGAGGCCAGCGCGCCACGTTTCAGACCGAAGTTTTTGACATAGGAAATGGCCGGTGGTGCTTTGAAATAGCGATTGATGACGACGATCTTCAGTACATCATTGGCCGGAATGCAATCCCCGGCTGCAATTTTTAGATGGTTGGTGATGAGCTGGCCGTCCAGGCATTCGATGACGTGGTTAATGGCAGCGGGTTGATGTGATAGCCCGTCCTCTTCGATCGGATCAATCTTAAACTGGTTGATCGGCCGGATCTCCCGGGACGCAATGAGGCTCTTCCCGTTTTCGGCGACCAGCCGGCCCCGGATATAGGTCTGGACTACTTCAAAATCCTCCAGGTCTCTGACGACGATAAAGTCGGCCGGATCTCCCACACGCAGGATGCCGTGCTCCAGCCCGTAATGGGTGACCGGGTTGATGCAGGCGGCCTTTAGCACGTCAAAAAGGTCATAGCCCAGGCGTATTGCGCGGCTCACCATGAGGTTGATGTGTCCGGCTATCAGGCTGTCGGGGTGCTTGTCATCACTGCAAAACATGATCTGGCCCGGATAACGGGCGATGGCTGGAATGAGCGCATCAAAATTGCGTGCGGCGCTTCCTTCCCGGATCAGGACATGGACCCCCAGCTTTAATTTCTCCAGCGCCTCGTCCGGCTCAAAACATTCGTGGTCGGTGCTGATGCCGGTTTCGAAATATTTGATCGCATCCTGCCCCCGCAGGCCGGGTGCGTGACCATCGATCACTTTACCTGCCTTAAGCGCCTGGCTGATCTTATCCATTACGGCCGGATCCCGGTTGATTACACCCGGAAAATTCATCATTTCGGCCAGGTATTTGATAGAAGGACCGGACAAAAGCTGTGTGATATCTTTAAGGCCGACCTCCGCTCCCGCGGTCTCGAACGCTGTGGCCGGGACGCAGCTGGGAGCACCGAAGTTGAAATAGAAAGGCACGCCTTCAGCATTGTCCAGCATATACCGGACGCCTTCTACGCCGCAGACATTCGCTATCTCATGCGGATCACTGACCGTGGCGACCGTACCATGGATGGCAGCCATCCTTGCAAATTCCGATGGCACCAGCAGCGAGCTTTCTATGTGGACATGCGCATCAACAAATCCGGGAAGGAGGTATAGATCCGTCTGTGTATCTTCAGCCGGGGTTATGGATCTGATAATGCCGTCCCGGATATCGATCCCGACAGGTGAAATTTGTTTCCGGCTTATATCGACAAGCCTGCCTGTTATTTTCATAGGAGCAGATTAAAAAATCTATAAAATAATTTACCGAATATTAAATTTATAAAAAATAAACGATTTACCGGATTCAGCCTGATTTTAAATTATTCAAACATAGAAACTATATGTTGAATTTATTTAATATATACGTGGATTTATCAATATAAAACTATGGACATGTTTAGGTGATATTTTGTGCTTTGAGAAATAAACTTTACCTTTACGATACTAACTCACTAACCTCATGAAGTTATTTATTGCTCTTTCACTGGCGCTTTCCTTCTTTTCGGCAGGTGCCCAAAATCTTTCTATCCAGCTCCTTGCAAGCTCAGGCAGGCAGGATTCGGGAAAAGATATTCAGCTGGAATGGACCTTAGGCGATCTGGTGACCACCACGGCCTATCATGATGAGGGCATGATTACGCAGGGCTTCCTGCAGCCCGAAAAGATCAGGCTTATCAAAACGGATCTTTCCGCTGAAAATAAGGATATACACGTGAGTGTCTTCCCCAATCCGGCTTCTTCCTATATCTATGTTACCCATGCCGGCGGCAATGACAACCTGACCTACCAGATCCAGGATGAGGCGGGCCGGCCCACCGGAAGATCCTGTGCATTGGATGCTTCAGGTAAGACCCTGATCTATCTTGGCAATTATACGCAGGGTATCTACTTCCTGCGGGTATTTGATATTTACGGTAACTTAATTGCCACGCAGAAATTGGCAAAATTAGATTAGAACCTTATAATAATACTAAGGTCATAGCTGCTCTATGATTTTAGGTTAAATATTTACTTATTCCAAACTATTATACGATGAAAAAAATTCTCCTTTTCATTTTTTTTGCAATCATTGCCACCCTGACCTTTGGTCAGTCTGAGCCGAAAGGTATGAACTACCAGGCCGTCGCCAGGGATTTAAAAGGGAATGTATTAAGCAACAAAAAAATACAATTAAAAATTGAGCTCTCCAGCTTCCAGTCTGAGCGGGAAACCACCTATTATTCCGAAACCCATGAAGTGGAGACCAGCCAGCTCGGCTTGTTTACGCTCACTATTGGCGAAGGTAAGCCTGTGAAAGGTCACTACACGGCTATACCCTGGTCGACGGAAGATATATTTTTGACTGTAAGCCTGATGGAAAATTCCTCTGAGGAATTTATTAAGATAAGCAGCAGCAGATTGTTGGCTGTGCCATACGCTTATCATGCACTGACGGCCAGTCAGCTGACTGATGATGAGCTGGACACACGTGATCTGGAAAGATACTGGACGGTGAAGGGTAATATTTTGCCCGGGGATTACTATAGATTTGGAACTGTCAATTGTGTGGATGTCGTTGTCATATCTGATGACGTGGAGCGTATGCGCGTCTTATGCAACGGTGATATCCAAATGGAAAACAACCTCACCGTCAAAACCAATGTGGAGGTTCAGAACGACTTGAATGTTCTTGGCAATGTAGTACTTAATTCCAATATAAAAAATGCTCTGCCTTATACGCTGGTCAATGGAGCATTCACCGTTGCCAATCGCCAGCCTACCTATCTGTCAGGTACACTGACGGTGGATAGAGATACCTGGCTGAAGAGCAGGCTGAGAGTCGATAAAAGAACAGATCTTAACGACTCCCTGTATGTCAATAATGGGGCGCCGTCATATCTGACAGGAAAGCTTACCGTTGATCTGTCGACATGGCTGAGAAATACATTGAGAGTAGATGGGATAACGGATCTGAATGCGGCGCTTAACGTCAATAATATGTCTCCTTCCTATCTGAGCGGAACGCTGACGGTCGATAAGAATGCCTGGCTGAAGAGTAAGCTGAGAGTAGACCAAAGCACCAGCCTCAATGATTCTCTCACCGTCAATAATATGAAGCCGGCCTTGTTATCCGGGACCCTTCAGGTAGACCAGAAAGCCACTTTCAAGGATCAGGTAGTGCTGGACAATGCTTCATTCCAGTCCAATAGCATATCGACCGGGGCATTGGTGGTCAATGGCGGTGTAGGTATTGGGAAAAATATCTGGATAGGAGGAGAGTTCCATACACTTGGCCCTGTGAAGCTGGAATCGTCATTGGACGTTCAGGGACCAGCCAATTTTTATGGCAATGTGACCGCTCATAAGTTTACCGAGCTGAAAGGCGGCTTAAGGGTCGGTGGCGCGGTAAAACTTGACTCTATTCTTACGGTGGATGGAATGACAGATTTAAAGAATTCATTGAACGTAGCTGGTACAACGACCACCCGCCAACTCAACGCCAACGGACAGGTGACGATCAATGCCAATGTCGGAGGCGGCCAGGGTAGCTATGGCGCTTATCCGCTGAGAGTGCAGGGTAGCCAGCAGGGTATTGCCATCCAGTTGACCGCGGGGACGCCTAATAACGACAATAATTTTATTGCATTCTTTGATAACAGCGGAAGTCCGATCGGTGCGATAGAAGGCCAGACCTCCGGGGAGGTAGCTTCCGATCCCCAGTTTATCTTTGATGAATCGATCCTTGTGGCCGAAGAGATCAAGGCCGGTGTTAATGTGGGTCTTGCCGCAATTCCTGTTGTAGTGGCAGGGCTCGGAGCATCTGCAGGGCCATGCGGCGCATGTATCGCGATGGCCGCCGCGGACCTTGTGCTCGCTTCCGCCAATTTGGTTGCCTTTAACGTATTTGCATTCGAAAATCTGGGTGTTACCTATTCATCAGGATCAGCCGATTATGCCGAATGGCTGGAAAGGACCAATCCTGCGGAGAAGATTTTGGCAGGCGACATAGTTGGAGTGAATAGCGGTAAGGTATCCAAATACACGAAGCAGGCGCAACAATTGATGGTTATTTCCACTAAACCGGCTATTTTGGGCAACATGCCTGCTCCCGGCACCGAATCATTATATGAGAAGGTGGCATTTATGGGTCAGATACCGGTCAAGGTAAGAGGCTTGGTTGTTTCGGGTGATTTTATCCTGCCTTCCGGCTTTAATGACGGTACGGGCATTGGAGTCTCTCCTGAAAAAATATTGCCTTCTCAATATAAAGAAATTGTCGGTGTCGCCTGGTCAGGCTCTCTCAATATTAATGGAATGTCAATGGTCAATATGGCTATAGGTCTCAATTCCAATGATATGGCAAGATTGGCGGAACAGCAGGAAAAACGGATCAACGAGCTCGAAGACAGATTTAAGTCATTGGAAGATCGCCTGTTGGCGCTGGAAAATGGAAAAACTGCGCCTGAGCGTAAAGTTGCTGACCCTTCTGAGATTCAGACCGCACCACAGCAATCAATGTCACGCGAAGCGGCGGCCTTTGCCAACATGCCGTCCGAGCTAAGCGATGAGGTAATGACAGAAGCGATGGAGTACCTGCGAAATCAATATGAGAAGAAAGGAATTGATGTTAAAAAGCATCCGGGCCTTTATAAGCTCTTTAACGATGCAGCTTTTAGAGAGCAGGTAATCAAAAGGACACAGGACGACTACAAAGTTACCTACCAACAGGTGATGGCTGCAAGAAAGAATTAAATATTCATTGCCTTAATAACGCAATAGGCCGGCTTGTCAGAAAGGCAATCCGGCCTATGTGAAAAGGCTTCGTTGCCTGAATATACCGAAGGTGTTTAGAAAGAGCACAAAAAATGCAAGACATTGAAGATGAGGCTGAAAGGGCATACTGTAGTATGTGACTGAGACCGGATTCCGAAAACAACGCAGCAAGTTTGTGCACTTTTTAGACAGCCTCTTAAGATGAATAATTATTTATATCCTTTGAGCTGAATTAATTTTTTCATTAGTGCAAATAATTATCCGGGAAAAGGATAGAGTATTGAAGACCGGGTAATTATAAAATGGATCGAAATATCAGATTCATTCACCCGGTTGACACTTTCACTATTTTAAGATTATTATATAATGAAGATATCTGCTTTATTCCAATTCAATACTTTTTTTAACCCGGGAATACTTCAGCTGAGAAATGTTATTTTCCTGGCAGCCTGCTTACTTATTTCGTCCTTATTAAAAGGGCAGACGACCTGGACCGGTTCAGGCGATGCTAATTGGTCAAATGCTGCCAACTGGACGGCAGGGGTACCGGATGCGCTGGATGATGTGACGATCCCTGATGTGGCGACCGACCCGGTCATCAGCTCATCAGCCCTCGCCAAATCGGTTACAATAAATAGCGGAGCCGTTTTGACCATTACATCTGCAGGTACGATCACTATCAATGGATCGACCATGCAGGGAATTCTCAACAACGGAACTATCGATAATGCCGGTATTATGATCCTGGGATCCACTTCCAATATCGGCCAGACCGGGATCAGGAACAACGGGGCCTTTAATAACCAAAACGGTGCCTCGATTACGATAAACCGCTCATTAGGAAGAGCTATTCACAATTACAGCGGAACATTTACCAACCGGGGAACCATTACCATCGGCTCGACAAACTCCGTCGGCTTTGAAGGGATCAATAACCGCAGTGTGTTCGACCATGTTGCCGGCCTTATTAAGATTGACCGGTCTGCAGCCTACGGATTATTTTGTGACACGACCGGTATATTTACCAATAGCGCGGTTTTGACGATCGGCTCCTTGTTACCGGTATCTAATTTATTGGCGGGCGAGGGATCCTTTATCAATAATACGGGTGGTGTATTGAACGGTACGGGATTTATTCCCGGGAAAATATTTGCCAATGCCGGAGGTACATTATCTCCGGGTTACTCTCCCGGTAAAATGACCTTTTTCGGAAGAGTAGATTTCAATAATAGCATTTCAAATATCGAGGTCAATGGGAAAGGCCTCGCGGGGGTTGATTTTGATCAGATTGTCGTGTCTGATACGGCGACACTGGGCGGTACGCTTGCTTTAAGCATCAATTTTCCTTCAGCGGTTGACGGTGATGAGATACCTGTCCTGGCCTCCAACGGTATAAAGGATACCTTTGATGTAATTACAGGACTTGAACCTAACTGGTTCATTATATATAGAAATACAGGAGCGGTGCTGCGGTACGGAGCATTGACGGAAACCGCCTGGATCGGGGATAGCAGTACCGTCTGGTCTGATCCTGATAACTGGTCTAATGGCGTTCCGACATCATTGTCTGATGTGTCTATCAATGACACAAGCACTTATTATCCCGTTCTCACCGGTACCGGCCTTGCAAAATCCATACAAATAAAGGCTGGTGGTACCCTGACCATCAGCGCTTCCGGTATTTTGAATATCCAGGGCTCAAACGAGCAGGCCATTAAAAATGAAGGAACGGTGATCAACAACGGCAGCATCAATATCGGCACATCAACCGGATCAGGCTTTATAGGCATCCACAATGCAGCGACGTTCAACAACAATGCCGGGGCTCAGATAAAGATCGACCGGAGCACATACTATGGATTATATAATGCGGGTGGTACATTTACCAATGCTGCCCAGCTTGATATCGGCGGTATCGCAAGCCCGGGAAATAACGGTATCTGGAATGCCGCAACTTTTGATAATATTTCGGGCGGCCAGATAAAGATCGACGGAACCTCTGACGGAGGTATTTTTAATGATACGCTGGCAATATTTACTAATGATGCTGCCTCTATCATCATTGGAAGCGCCTCACCGATTGGTGGTTATGGCATCAGGAACAAGTTTATCTTTAACAATAATTCAGGGGGAGAGATCGCAATAGACAGAACAAATAATTACGCCATTTACCATACCTTTAATACTTTCTCCAATTCGGGAACCATTACATTAGGAGCCGCTGCCAATATTGGGGATTATGGCTTGAATATCATCTCCACCTTTAATAATAATACCGATGGTCAGATCAATATTGACAGGGCGGTGCAGGCCGGCATCATTATTTATTCTTCCACATTTGCCAATCAGGGCACAATAACCATCGGCGCTCTTGTTCCGATGATCAATTTGATTACCGGGACAAGCGGTAACTTTAACAATAGCACGGGAGGACTTCTGGAAGGATCCGGTAATGTCGCGGCGGGGATTTTTGCAAATGCCGGCGGAACCTTGTCTCCCGGTTATTCTCCGGGTCTGATGACCTTTACGGCCGGTGAAAATTTTGCAAACAGCACGTTGTTAATCGAAGTAAACGGCAATGGCACGGCGGGTGTCGATTATGACAGACTGTCCGTAGCCGGGACAGCGACATTGGGCGGTGACCTGACCCTGAGCTTCGCTTATGGGGGTGTTCCCGGCGACCAGATCAGGATCCTCACGGCGAGCTCTGTTTCGGGAACCTTTGCTTCGGTCACGGGACTGCCGTCGGGCTGGACCCTGGATTATTCGGCAACGGCGGTAACACTGACTTATATAACCGCCGGAAGCACGACGTGGACCGGCGCAGTTGATGAGAGCTGGAATGTTGCAGGTAACTGGTCATCGGGCGTGCCTATAGCTTCATCGGATGTGATTATTCCTGATGTAAGCACACATGATCCCGTTATCGCCGCCTCTGTATCCGTTAAGTCTTTGATCGTTAATGAGGACGCCTCTCTGAGCATTACTTCTGCCGGTACGCTGACCATCAATGGGGCCGCTTCACAGGCCCTGTTAAACAACGGGAATGTTACCAATAATGGAACGATCCATATCGGGTCTGCTTCATCTGTGGGCGCCAACGGGCTCAAAAACAACGGTACTTTTACAAATAATACAGGTGCACAGGTCAACATCAACAGAGCGGTTGCTTCAGCTCTTGAGAACGCAGGTACATTTATCAACTTAGCTACCATCACTATAGGCGGTATAACGAATGCGGGGGCGAATGGCCTCTTAAATACCTCCCAGTTTGACAACAGGATGGGCGGCCTTATTTTGGTTGACAGAACAGGTACAACAGGAGTTTACAATAATACCGGAGGAACATTTGACAATACAGGTACCCTGACCATCGGATCGGCGTTTGGAGCCGGGGAATACGGCATTCTGAACAAAGCTACGTTCAATAATAACCCGGGCTCACAATTAAGTATCAACAGAAGTACGGAGTCCGGGATTGAAAATCAGGGAACATTCACCAATACCGTCACAATCAATATCGGGAATATTGCTTCCCCGGGAAATAATGGGATCCGGAATACATCCGTATTTAATCATAATGCCGGGGCTATATTAAATATTGACCGGACAACTGATGCGGGTGTAAATAATGACCTGGGAGGGATATTCGATAATCAGGGCTCAATACTGATAGGAGCGTCGCAGGACGCCGGTCAGTATGGACTCTGGAATTCAGCCGTATTTACCAATACCGGAACGATCAGTATCGACCGGACAACCTTCTATGGCCTCTGGAATTATCTCGGAACTTTTACCAATCATTCGTCGATAAATATCGGCTCGGCTGCCAACATCGGTAATTATGCCCTCTATAATAATGGGCTATTTGATAATAGCAGCGGAGGGAATATTTCCATTATGAGATCGTCCCAGGCCGGGATATATAACTATGGAGCAGGAACTATGAATAATAGTTCGACCATGACAATCGGCGCGAGCCAGAGTGTGGGCGCCTATGGTATCATAAACCTTTCGTTCTTTAACAATAACAGCGGTGTGATCCATATTGACAACTGCACGAATTCGGGCATTTATAATGACAACGAAACATTTACCAATCTCGCTACGATCAATATCGGCTCCAATGCATCGATAGGCTCCTATGGCGTGCGGAACAGGAATATATTCAACAATAATGGTGGCCAGATCAATATTAACAGAGCATCTGATTCCGGGATATATATTGAAGCGGGCACACTTGCCAACCAGGCTATATTTGTAATAGGGCAATTGGTTGCTGCAACCGATCTCATCAAGGGTGTAAGCGGATCGTTTGACAACAATACCGGGGGAACGATCAAGGGAAGCGGTAACGTTGCTTCAGCCTATTTTTCAAATGGCGGTGGAAAAATAGCCCCGGGTTATTCTCCGGGAATTATGACATTTACCGGGGCAATGGATTTTAATAACTCCATAGTTTCGGTTGAAGTGAACGGAAAAGCTTCACCGGGCACTGATTTTGACAGGGTAGTAGTATCGGGAGCGGCTACTCTGGGTGGAGTGCTTGAGGTTGTAAATAATTTTCCGGGGGCTGTCGCCGGCGACCAGGTAACCATTTTGACAGCGACATCGGTAACGGGTACTTTTGAAAATATTACCGGCCTGCCTGCCAACTGGAGTGTCAGCTATACGCCTACCAGCGTTATCCTGGCATTAGGACCTCCGTTGCCGGTCGAGCTGATCCATTTTAAAGCCGCCGTCAGGGACAAAGCGGTCAGGCTGGAATGGCAGACCGCCTCCGAAACAAATAACAGGGGCTTTGAAATAGAACGAAGCCCGGAAGGAAAAACCTGGAGCAAAATAGGCTTTGTGGCTGGCAAAGGCACTACAACGACCATGGAATCATATGCCTTTGTTGACTATGATGCTGTATCCGGAATTAATGCAGAGACAAGAGCCTCCGTTTATTACCGTTTGCGTCAGCTGGATATAAATGGAAAGGAGAACCTGAGCAGGATCGAAGTGGTCGATATTTCCAGGTTTGGTAATTTATATGACCTGATAAATGTTTTTCCGAATCCTGTTGTAAACAGGCAGCTTATTGTATCTGCAAACAATGTATCAGATCATACGACATATGCCAGGCTTTTAAATGTCAGTGGTTCAGACCAGCAGACATGGGAATTGAAGGCGGGAAAAAATACGCTTGATCTCGGTAACATAATGCCGGGCATATATATCCTGCAGGTTTTTAATGAAAAGGAATATTTGAATTTAAAAATTGTCGTTCCCGATTAAATTCCTGGCATAGAGTAAAAACAGCCCGGCATCGCTTCCGGTCGATCTGTGTTGTCGTATTGAATCTGGCTTCAGAAAGAATATATTGTCATTTCAGCGTGATCTTCTCCGGTTAAAATGTTATAACTTTAGGTTGTAATATTAACATCAAAGCGTATGTCAAAATTTCTCGGACTAAGGACGACGATCTACAGGGTAGCCGATATGGATGAGGCACGCAGCTGGTATAGCGAGGTCTTCGAAACGTTGCCGTATTTCGACCAGCCGTTCTATATCGGCTTCAATATCGGGGGGTACGAGCTGGGGCTGCAGCCTGTTGAAGCCGGACAGGCATCCGGTTCTGAAAATGTATTGACCTATTGGGGAGTAGAGGACATTCAGGAAGTATATAACTGGATGGTCAATAATGGCGCAGAGCCGCATCAGGAGCCTGAAAATGTGGGTGGCGAGATAATGGTCGCCTCGGTCAGAGATCCATGGGGTAATGTCGTGGGCATGATCTATAATCCTGAATTCAATCTCGGGATTCATGATTAGAGCTATTATCACCGGTGCTACCGGGATGGTTGGAGAAGGTGTTTTGTACGAATGCCTCCGGTCAGATGAAGTGGAAGCCGTCCTTGTCGTGAGCAGAAAGCCATGCGGATATGCGCATCCCAAGCTGAAAGAAGTGATCCATCAGGATTTTTTTGATGTTCCGCCCATTGCTGAAGAGCTGAAAGGCTATAATGCCTGCTATTTTTGCCTGGGTGTGACCTCCGTAGGCAAGGATGAAGCAGAGTACACAAGGCTGACCTATGACCTGGCCATGCATTTTTGTTCAGTCGTTGCTGAAAAAAATCCCGGAGTCACCATTTGTTATGTCTCCGGTGCGGGAACCTCTACCGGTGAAGACAGCAGGCTGATGTGGGCAAGGGTCAAGGGAAAGACGGAAAACCACATTATCGCTCTCCCGGATGTAAGGGGATTTGCTTTCAGGCCGGGCATCATCCGGCCTACACCCGGTCTGAAATATGCACATAAGGCCTACAGCTACTTCAGATGGCTTTTCCCCCTTATGCGCTTGTTTAGCCGGACCGCTTATTGTAGCCTGGCACAGATCGGCCGGGCGATGATCTATGTGTCACAAAATGATATCGGGAAAAACAGGTTGGAGGTCGCTGATATTATTTATTGGGGCGACAAGATCAATCAGGCTGAAAAAGTTTAAACTTTTTACCGGATCACGTGTTTAACAGAATAAATTATTATTCTAAATGAAATTTATCAGAAGAGCAAGCGCTAACTGGAAAGGGACCGGCAAAGAAGGCTTGGGTACTGTAAGCACACAAAGCAAAGTGCTGGACGCTACCAAATACGGCTTTAAGGCCAGGTTTGAGGATGGCCCCGGGACCAACCCCGAAGAGCTCATCGGCGCAGCTCATGCTTCCTGCTTTACTATGAAGCTGAGCTTTGTGCTGAACGAGATGGGCTTTACGGCGGACAATATCGATACAGGCGCGGCTGTTGTGTTTGAAGACGGAAAGATCACCACGATCAACCTCAAAACATCCGCTACCGTGCCCGGCATTACGGAAGAGCAGTTTCAGGAAGCCGCAACAGAGGCTAAGAACAACTGCCCCATTTCATTGCTATTCAACGCTGAAGTCACACTGGAAGCTGCCCTGGTAGCTTAAACCGATATTCCGATGACACAGAAAGAGAACAGCTCTGTAGGCTGGCTTAGGCTTATTGCCCTTCTTGAAGGTATATCCTTTCTCCTGATATTGTTTGTTTCCATGCCCCTGAAATATATATGGGGCATGCCATCTGCCAATATTTATATCGGGTATTCACATGGATTGCTGTTCATATTGTATGTCATCACGATCATCATTATGGCGGACCGCCTGAAGTGGAATGCCAAAACTATTTTTCTGGCCTTGCTGGCGTCCGTTATTCCCTTTGGGACCTTCTGGGCCGATAAGGCTATTTTCAGAAAGTATCAGACAGTATAACCGTCTGAGCTGAGACAATCACATTCTTATTTCATATTTTAAGGATATTATATAATCGCAACTCCTTAAATTTTAAACACTATTTTAATTGAAATTTACAGATCTTAATCTGATCAGCCCTATCATTGATGCGCTTGATCTCGAAGGCTATACAACGCCCACCCCTATACAACAGCAGGCTATTCCGGCTATTTTCTCAGGAAAGGATATGATCGGCTGTGCGCAGACCGGCACCGGAAAGACGGCGGCATTCTCGATCCCTATTCTTCAGCTCCTCGCCGGTAAAAATATCAATCCGAAGGATAAGGGCAGGCATATCAGGTCGCTTATCCTCACTCCCACAAGAGAGCTTGCTCTGCAGATAGGCGATAGCCTGAAGACGTACGGAAAAAATCTACCCCTGGTTTCAAATGTGATCTTTGGTGGTGTGGGCAGAAATCCCCAGATCGAAGAATTGAGCCGGGGTGTCGATATCCTGGTGGCTACACCGGGCCGTCTGCTTGATTTTCTGAACGAAAGGATCGTCGATCTGCGTCACATTGAATATTTTGTGCTGGATGAAGCGGACCGGATGCTCGACATGGGATTTATCCACGATGTAAGAAAGGTGCTGGCTAGGTTGCCTAAGCAGAGACAGTCACTGTTTTTTTCGGCTACAATGCCTGCTGAGATCCAGAAGCTGGCGGATGAAATATTGAAGGATCCGTCTTTTGTATCGGTGACGCCGGTATCGTCGGTTACCGAGACCATACAGCAGCAGGTCTATTTTGTCGAAAAGGCCAATAAGAATGATCTGCTGCAGGATTTATTGAAAGATAAGGACCTGGATGCCGTCCTCGTTTTTACTCGGACCAAACATGGTGCGGACAAGCTCGTAAAAGGGCTGATCAGGCAGGGGGTCAATGCTGCAGCTATACATGCCAATAAATCACAGACAGCGCGGCAGAATGCGCTCAGTCATTTTAAAGAAGGCCGGATCAGGGTCCTGGCGGCGACGGATATCGCGGCGAGAGGCATCGATATTGATAATCTTAAATACGTCGTCAATTACGATATACCCAATGTGCCGGAGACCTATGTCCACAGGATCGGCCGTACCGGAAGGGCAGGGGCTTCGGGAGTGGCATATTCGTTTTGCATGGAGGAAGAGCGACCTTATCTCAGGGACATTCAGAAGCTTATCAAAAAAGAATTGCCTGTCCTCGAGCATGCTTATCATGAAAAAACGGCACCTGAGGTGGGTAGAAGCTCCTCAGGGCAAGATAAAGGCCGGGTGACCAGACCTGCGGAAGTGCCAAAGGAGCCTGCCAAAGCGTCGAAGAGGCGTTATTGGAGGAATAAGAGATCTAAAAATCAAAAAAGCGCCGTGCAGAATTGATCCGGATAACCTTTGATTATCAAATATTTATTTGATAATGGCTGCAATTTATTCTTACATGATAAAAAATATATTGAAAATATTTCAGCCTCCTGTTTGAAATATAAAACTTAGTCTTATCTTTGCAGTCGCTTATGGAAAAGTTCATAAGAAAGTGATTGAAAAGGCCGGAAGATGCGGTAAAAGGCATCTTAAAAATATAAAGTTGAAGCCTTGTACTTCGGGTCGTCAAAAGAAACAAAGTACAGCGAAATTCAATTGCCAGTGTAGCTCAGTTGGCCAGAGCAGCTGATTTGTAATCAGCTGGTCGGGGGTTCGAATCCCTCCACTGGCTCTATTTAATTGTGTAGGGTAGATGGCCGAGTGGTTAAAGGCGACAGACTGTAAATCTGTTCTCTCACGAGTACGGAGGTTCGAATCCTTCTCTACCCACAAGATTTAAGCCGGTTTGTCACTTTCAATCACTCAGAATTTAACCATTTGCGGGAGTAGCTCAGTTGGTAGAGCGACAGCCTTCCAAGCTGTAGGTCGCGGGTTCGAGCCTCGTCTCCCGCTCTAATACGGAAATATTCCGCTCCGCTGTTCGGCAAAAGGGAATCAGAGATAACCGTTAAATTGCTGATGTAGCTCAGGGGTAGAGCACTTCCTTGGTAAGGAAGAGGTCGAGGGTTCAAATCCCTTCATCAGCTCTCTTTGAGCTCATAGATTTAGCCGGAGTGGTTTTAAAGTCGTAATTTGTAAATAAAAATTAAAGCGGGGAGCTTCGGTTCCATGCTTATTTTTGTTTAAAATGCTTTTAATTGTATAATTTAAATATTTCTAAAAAAAGTTCATTAGATGGCAAAGGAAACATTTGACAGGAGCAAGCCACACCTTAACGTTGGTACTATAGGTCACGTGGATCACGGTAAAACCACTCTTACGGCTGCTATCACTTCAGTGTTAGCTGCTGATGGATTGGCTGAGAAAAAGAGCTATGATTCAATTGATGCTGCTCCGGAAGAAAAAGAAAGAGGTATTACTATCAACACTGCTCACGTAGAGTATCAGACGGCAAATCGCCACTATGCTCACGTTGACTGTCCGGGTCACGCCGACTATGTGAAAAACATGGTTACAGGTGCTGCTCAGATGGACGGTGCGATCCTTGTGGTTGCTGCAACTGACGGTCCTATGCCTCAAACAAGAGAACACATTCTTTTGGCTCGCCAGGTAGGTGTACCTAAGATCGTTGTTTTCATGAATAAAGTTGATATCGTTGACGATCCGGAAATGTTGGAACTGGTTGAGATGGAAGTCAGAGAGCTTCTTGATCAATATGAGTTCGACGGATCTAACGCAGCTGTTATCCAGGGTTCTGCATTGAAAGCTCTGGAAGGAGATCCTGTTTATGTAGCTAAGATCAAGGAATTGATGGATGCCGTTGACAGAGAGATCCCTGAGCCTGCCCGTTTGGTTGATCTTCCGTTCCTGATGCCGGTAGAAGACGTATTCACCATCACTGGTCGTGGTACGGTTGCTACAGGTCGTATCGAAAGAGGTGTTATCAATGTTAACAACCCGGTAGAGATCATCGGTATGATGAAGGAAGGTGAGAAGCCTCTTACATCTACTGTTACAGGTGTTGAGATGTTCAGAAAGCTCCTCGACAGAGGTGAGGCTGGTGACAATGCCGGTTTGCTTTTGAGAGGTATCGATAAAACTCAGATTAAGAGAGGTCAGGTAATCTGTGCTCCTGGTTCTGTTAAGCCACACAAAAAATTCAAGTGTGAGGTTTACGTACTTGGAAAGGACGAAGGTGGTCGTCACACTCCGTTCTTCAATGGCTACCGTCCTCAGTTTTATTTCAGAACCACTGACGTAACAGGTGACTGTAAGCTTCCTGACGGTGTGGAGATGGTAATGCCGGGTGATAACGTATCACTTGAAGTTACACTGCTGAACACGATCGCTATGGAAAAAGGTCTTCGTTTCGCGATCCGTGAAGGTGGCCGTACAGTTGGTGCCGGTCAGGTTACTGAAATCATTGAATAAATGAAATTTAATAAGAATTGATGATATTAAGCACCTCATGTAAGTGGGGTGCTTATTTCACTTAATTACGGGAATAGCTCAACTGGTAGAGTGGCGGTCTCCAAAACCGCAGGTTGCGGGTTCGATCCCTGCTTCCCGTGCAAATAAATTTGAAATGGATAAAATAACGTCATACCTGAGAGAATCCTATGATGAGCTGATCCATAAGGTGGAATGGCCCCAGAGGAATACTTTACTGGAAAGCACGATTGCTGTGATTGTTGGCCTTCTTATTACCACTCTGGTTATTTTTGCCATGGATGGCGGTATCAATCAATTAGTAGACTTTATCTATAAAATTAAATAATCAATGTCTGAAACCCCTGAAACAGTTGTCCCTAATGACCGGAAGTGGTATTCCCTGAGGGTCATCAGCGGCAAGGAGAAAAAGGCAAAAGAGGCCATTGACCTTGAGCTGAACCGTTCGGGATGGAAGGATATCATCACTCAGGTGGTGGTTCCGACTGAAAAGGTTTACAAGATTGAAAAGGGTAAGAAAGTAATCCGCGAGCGTAATATCCTGGGAGGATATATCCTTGTGGAAGCTGTTTTCAAAAAGCTGACAGGGGAGATCATACAGGCGATCAATAATATTCCGAATGTGATCCACTTCCTGGGCGGCCAGCAGCCGATCCCTATGCAGCATGCCGAAGCTAACCGGTTGCTCGGCAAGATCGACGAATCCCAGGATATGGACGAAGCCATGCTGGAACCGTTTATTGTCGGGGAGACCGTTAAGATCATCGATGGTCCGTTCAACGAATTTGTCGGTGACATCAAAGAGGTCAATGAAGAGAAGAAGAAGCTGAAAGTCATCGTGAAGATCTTCGGTCGTGGGACTGAGGTCGAATTGAACTTTGTTCAGGTTGAGAAAAAATAAATCATTGAAGCGCCTTAACCGGCGCCGATATATTAGTCTTATAACAAATTAGTATCATGGCAAAAGAGATTGAAGTAAAGATCAAATTGCAAGTAAAAGGTGGCCAGGCCAATCCCGCACCCCCGGTAGGCCCTGCTTTGGGTGCCAAGGGTGTCAATATCATGGAATTCTGCAAAAGATTCAACGCTGAGACCCAGGATAAAATGGGTAAGGTATGTCCGGTTATCATTACTGTGTACAAGGACAAGTCTTTTGACTTCGTTATCAAAACCGCTCCTGCCGCTATCCAGTTGATGGAACTGACAGGCGTTAAAAAAGGCTCAAATGAGTCAAACAGGAAAAAAGTAGGCAAGGTAACGTGGGATCAGATCAGAAAAGTGGCTGAAGATAAAATGCCCGATCTCAACGCTCTGACTATCGAGAGCGCTATGAAGATGGTTGCAGGTACTGCCCGCTCTATGGGACTTTCTGTAGAAGGTGCCGCGCCTTGGGAAAATTAATCTGCCGGTAAAGGCCGGTTGTTTGAATATTATTATTTAATAAGGGAGTTGAATATTTTCAACGCTTCACCTTAAAACATTTTGAGATGTCTAAATTAACTAAAAAGCAAAAAGCTTCTCAGGGTAAGGTCGATCCTAACAAATTGTACCTGCTTGAAGAGGCAATGGCAGCTGTTAAAGATGCCAATTATGCAAAATTCGACGCTTCAGTCGATGTGCATGTCAAACTGGGCGTAGACCCGCGTAAAGCGGATCAGGCGATCAGGGGGACTGTATCCCTACCTCATGGTACCGGTAAATCCAAAACCGTTGCTGTTTTCTGTACTCCTGATAAAGAGGACGAAGCCAAAGCAGCAGGTGCTGAATACGTAGGCCTGGATGAGCTGATCGATAAGGTTGCAGGAGGCTGGACGGATGTGGATGTTGTCATAGCAATGCCTGGCGTAATGGCCAAAATGGGTAAAATTGCCAGGGTTCTCGGGCCCAGAGGTCTGATGCCTAACCCTAAGACTGGTACTGTTACCAATGATGTGGCGTCGGCGGTAGCTGAAGTCAAGAAAGGAAAGATCTCTTTCCGTGTAGATAAATACGGTATAGTACACTCTTCTGTTGGCAGAGTTTCTTTTTCACCGGCTCAGCTGGCTGACAATGCTAATGAACTGCTGCAGACGCTGCACAAGATGAAGCCGTCGTCTGCCAAGGGCACTTATATGAAGTCCATAACCGTGGCTTCTACTATGAGCCCCGGTGTGAAAATCGATACCCGTTCCATTAAATAATTCTATCAAGACTGACAGATATGAATAAAGCACAAAAAACACAGGCAATTGAAGATCTGAAAGAACGCTTTGCCAATTCCACTTTTTTCTACCTGACTGACGCCTCATCATTGAGTGTCGCACAGATCAACAACTTCAGGAGACTTTGTTTCGAACAGAATGTCCAGATGCAGGTAGTAAAAAATACTCTTGTTAAAAAGGCGCTGGAGTCAGCTGATGAATCTAAGAATTATGCCGGTCTGTATGATTCGCTTCATGGACCGACGGCACTTCTCTTCTGTGAAACAGCAAACATCCCGGCCAGGATCCTTGAAAAATTCAGAAAAGCAAACAGCAAGCCTGTTCTCAAGGCGGCTTACATCGATGCTTCTGTATATATCGGCGACGACCAGATCGAAGTTCTCACAAAGCTGAAGTCAAAAGAAGAGCTGATCGGAGAAGTGATCGGGTTGCTTCAGTCTCCTGCGAAAAACGTGGTATCCGCCCTCAAATCCGGTGGTTCTACGATTGCAGGATTGCTTAAGACACTTGAAGAAAGGGCTAATTGACCTTTTTCCGGGGCGGATCTATCCGGCCCCCTGTAAATACGGCTTCCAAGCTTTACGCAATAATATATTTATTGACTAAAATTTAAAAAAAAAATTACAATGGCGGATTTAAAATCTTTCGCAGAACAATTGGTTAACTTGACAGTTAAAGAAGTTAGTGAATTGGCAGCTATACTTAAAGATGAGTATGGCATTGAGCCTGCAGCAGCGGCTGCAGTAGCTGTAGCAGGCCCTGCCGCAGGTGGTGGCGATGCTCCGGCAGCAGCCCAGACCGAATTTGATGTTATTTTGAAATCAGCAGGCGCTAACAAACTGGCAGTAGTTAAAGAGGTGAAAAACCTGTTGAACCTCGGCTTGAAAGAAGCTAAGGACATCGTTGATGCTGCTCCGGCTCCATTGAAGAGCGGTGTTTCTAAAGATGAAGCAGACGCTATCAAAGCTGCCCTTGACGGTGCAGGTGCTGAGGTTGAAATTAAATAATATTTAATTCCGGTAAACCAAAAGCAATAGTTTGCTGTTTGGTCCAAACATAGTGTTGCTAGCAAAAGTAATATTGTATATCGATTAGGCTTAGTCGGGTTATTCTGTAGCCCTGCTAAGCCTATGGTTATATATATGATTCCTGTCGTTTTCAACCCGTGTTTTCCAGATTTTTGACTCTCTGAAAACTACAATCATTCAGCGGTAATCTTAGATTACTTCATTTACTAAAAACAGATCGATCTAATGAGTTCAAACGTAGCTTCTCTCAACAGTGAATTAAATAGACATAATTTTGGAAAGATCAAGTTGGCCGATCATCAGCCTGACCTTCTTGAGATCCAGCTTAAGTCTTTTAAAGAATTTTTCCAGCTTGAAACCACACCCGAGAACAGGATCAACGAAGGCTTATATCGCGTTTTTCAGGAAAACTTCCCGATCAGCGACGCCAGAAACATTTTTGTCCTTGAATTTTTGGATTATTACATCGATCCTCCAAGATATGATATCGAGGAATGTATGCAGCGTGGTCTGACATACAGCCTTCCATTAAAGGCCAAACTGAGACTTTCCTGTAATGATGAGGAACATGTGGATTTCCAGACGATCGTACAGGATGTGTTTCTGGGCAACATTCCTTATATGACGCCTAAGGGCACTTTTGTCATCAATGGCGCCCAGCGTGTGGTGGTATCCCAGCTGCACCGTTCTCCGGGAGTGTTCTTCAGCCAGACCTTCCACCCCAATGGTACCAAGATCTATTCTGCCCGTGTCATTCCTTTCAAAGGTGCATGGATGGAGTTTGCTACCGACATCAATACCGTCATGTATGCCTATATCGACAGGAAGAAAAAATTCCCTGTCACTACCTTGCTGAGGGCGATCGGTTACGATTCAGACAAAGATATTCTTGAGATATTCGGCCTCTCCGAAGAGATTCCGGCCAAAAAGAAAGATCTTCAGAAAGCGCTCGGCCGTAAGCTGGCTGCGCGCGTATTGCGTAAATGGACGGAAGATTTTGTCGATGAGGATACAGGTGAAGTGGTTACCATTGAACGTAATGAGATCATCCTGGAACGTGATGTGGTCCTTGAAGAATCCCACTTCGATCTCATTATGGATGCAGGCATCGATACAGTTATCCTGCAGAAAGAGGATGTAGAGGAAGATTATACCATTATTTATAATACACTTCAGAAAGACCCCGCAAGCAGCGAGATCGAAGCGGTGGAATACATCTATCGCCAGCTGAGAGGCGCTGAGCCGCCTGATGAAGAAACGGCGAGAAGCATCATCGACAAATTGTTCTTCTCTGACAAACGTTATAACCTCGGAGAGGTGGGTCGTTATAAGATCAACAGGAAGCTCGGTCTGTCTACGGACCTGTCGACTATGGTGCTGACCAAGGAAGACATTATCATGATCGTTAGATATCTTGTATCGCTGATCAACCAGAAAGCAGAGCTCGATGATATCGATCACCTGAGCAACAGGCGTGTAAGGACAGTAGGAGAGCAGCTTTTTGCCCAGTTCGGCGTCGGCCTTGCCCGTATGGCCCGGACTATCCGTGAAAGAATGAATGTCCGTGATAATGAGGTATTTACCCCGGTCGACCTGATCAATGCAAGGACCTTATCTTCCGTGATCAACTCTTTCTTTGGAACATCACAATTATCCCAGTTCCTGGATCAGACAAACCCGCTTTCGGAGATCACGCACAAGAGACGGATCTCTGCGTTGGGCCCGGGAGGTCTTTCCAGGGAACGTGCCGGATTTGAGGTGCGTGACGTTCACTACTCACACTATGGACGCCTCTGTACGATCGAAACTCCGGAAGGGCCTAACATCGGTCTGATCTCTACATTATGCGTTCATGCGAAGATCAATAAAATGGGCTTCCTGGAGACACCCTACCGTAAAGTGACGGATGGCAAGGTCGACCTGGATACTACTGTTGATTATCTGTCAGCAGAAGCTGAAGATTACAGAAAAATTGCGCAGGCCAATACGCCGATCTCTGAGGATGGTACCTTCATGAGCGACAGGATCAAGGCCCGGGATCAGGGAGACTTCCCTGTATTGGAGCCGGGCGAAGTGGAATATATCGACGTAGCGCCTAACCAGATCGTAGGTATCTCGGCTTCATTGATCCCTTTCCTTGAAAACGACGATGCCAACCGGGCCCTTATGGGATCCAATATGCAACGTCAGGCAGTTCCGCTGATCAGGCCTTCTTCGCCGATCGTGGGTACCGGCCTGGAAGGTAAGGTCGCCCGTGACTCGCGTATGCTGATCAACGCCGAAGGAGATGGCGTGGTTGATTATGTAGATGCGGCGAAGATCGTTATCCGTTACGACAGAAGCGAGGAGGATCAACTGGTTTCCTTTGAAGATAATGTTAAGACCTATACGCTGACCAAGTTCCTCCGAACTAACCAGGGTACCTGCATCAACCTGAAGCCCATTGTAAAAAAAGGAATGCGTGTCAGCGCCGGTACGGTACTTTGTGAAGGCTATGCTACCGAAAACGGTGAACTGGCGCTTGGCCAGAACCTTAAGGTCGCCTTTATGCCCTGGAAAGGGTATAACTTTGAGGACGCCATTGTGTTGTCTGAACGTGTGGTAAGAGAAGATATCTTTTCATCCATCCACATCGAGCACTTCGAGTTGGATGTGCGCGACACCAAGCTGGGTGAAGAAGAATTGACCCCTGATATCCCCAATGTCAGTGAAGAGGCGACCAAAGACCTCGATGACAACGGTATTATCCGAGTAGGGGCCTGGGTCAATGAAGGTGATATACTGATCGGTAAGATCACTCCGAAAGGAGAGAGTGACCCGACACCGGAAGAAAAGCTCCTTCGTGCGATCTTCGGTGACAAAGCGGGTGATGTCAAAGATGCTTCATTGAAGTGTCCACCGTCTGTTGAAGGCGTTGTTATTGATAAACAATTGTTCGCGAGAGCGAAGAAGGATAAAGTTCAGAAAGTTCACGAAAAAGACCTGCTTGACAAATTGGAAGATGAGCATCAGGTTGTACTTAACGAATTGAAGACGACCCTGATCGATAAGCTGTTGGTATTGGTGAAAAACCGTGTCACGAAAGGGATCAAGTCGATCTATGGAGAAGAAATGCTTGCCAAAGGCTCAAAATTCAACAAAACAGTGTTGAAAAGCATCGACTTCAATACAGCTGACTATGCCAACTGGACCGATGATAATGCTACCAACAGCCTTATTGTACGCATGCTGCACAACTACAGCATCAAGGTCAATGAGGAGCTGGGACGTTATAAGCGTGAAAAGTTCAACATCAGCATCGGTGACGAGCTGCCTGCAGGTGTATTGAAGCTTGCCAAAGTATATATCGCCAAGAAGCGCAAGCTTAAGGTGGGTGACAAGCTGGCGGGTCGTCACGGAAACAAGGGTATCGTATCCAGGATCGTGCGCGTGGAGGACATGCCGTTCCTCGAAGACGGAACTCCGGTCGATATCGTTTTGAATCCATTGGGTGTACCTTCCAGGATGAACCTCGGCCAGATCTTTGAGACCGTATTGGGTTGGGCAGGCGAAAAGCTCAACATCAAATATGCGACCCCGATCTTTGACGGAGCCAAGTTTGAAGAGATCGCCCAGGAGCTTCAAAAAGCTGAGCTTCCTGAGCTGGGCCAGACCTACCTGTATGACGGTGAAACCGGTGACCGCTTCCACCAGAAGGCGACGGTAGGTGTGATCTACATGCTGAAGCTGTCTCACATGGTCGACGATAAGATGCACGCAAGAAGCATCGGCCCTTACTCTCTCATTACGCAGCAACCTTTGGGTGGTAAAGCCCAGTTCGGTGGTCAGCGTTTTGGTGAGATGGAAGTTTGGGCACTGGAAGCTTATGGAGCGTCCAATATCCTCCAGGAATTACTTACCATCAAGTCGGATGATATCCAGGGTAGAGCGAAGGCTTATGAAGCGATTGTCAAAGGTGACAACCTGCCTGAGCCGAACATCCCGGAATCATTCAATGTATTGGTGCATGAATTGAGAGGTCTGGCGCTGGATGTAGGATTTGACTGATCTTCCGTCCGGGCGACCGGGTTTTGTTGAGAATAAATTTTTGAACCCAATAACTTTATTATATAAATTATGTCATTGAAGAAAAAGAATTCAGCGCCAAAACAAAACTTTTCATCTATTACTATCCGCCTGGCTAGTCCGGATGAGATTTTGGAGCGATCTTATGGGGAGGTTCTGAAACCTGAAACAATCAACTACAGGTCCTATAAGCCTGAAAGAGACGGTCTGTTCTGTGAGCGTATCTTCGGGCCGGTAAAAGACTACGAATGCTACTGTGGCAAATATAAACGTATCCGCTATAAAGGTATCGTGTGTGACCGTTGTGGTGTAGAGGTTACAGAGAAGAAGGTCAGGAGGGAGCGTATGGGCCACATCAAACTGGTGGTACCGATCGTCCATATATGGTTTTTCCGCTCGTTGCCTAATAAAATAGGATACTTGCTGGGAGTTTCTTCCAAAAAGCTGGAATCGATCATCTATTATGAGAGATATGTGGTCATCCAGGCGGGCGTTAAGGAATCGAGCGGTGTCAACCGCCTTGACCTGTTATCCGAAGAAGAATACTTTGAGATAGTAGAATCACTTCCGAAGGAGAATCAACTGCTTGACGATAACCATCCTGATAAGTTTATCGCCAAGATGGGCGCCGAAGCGGTGCGTGAGCTGCTTGTGCGTATCGACCTGGATCAGCTGTCCTATGAGCTGCGCCACCTCGCAAGCACGGAAACTTCCCAGCAGCGTAAGTCAGAAGCTCTGAAGCGTCTGAGAGTTGTCGAATCGTTCCGCGAAGGAATGGAAACGACGGAGAACAAGCCGGAATGGGCGGTTATTCAATATCTTCCGGTCGTTCCGCCTGAATTGCGCCCTTTGGTGCCATTGGATGGCGGCCGGTTTGCGAGCTCTGACCTCAATGACCTTTACAGGAGAGTGATCATAAGAAATAACCGTCTTAAAAGATTGCTGGAGATCAAAGCGCCTGAGGTCATCCTCCGGAATGAAAAAAGGATGTTGCAGGAATCGATCGACAGCTTGTTCGATAACTCCAGGAAGTCAAATGCCGTAAAGGCCGAAGGCGGACGTGCATTGAAATCGCTCTCTGACATCCTGAAAGGTAAGCAGGGACGTTTCCGTCAGAACCTCCTGGGTAAACGTGTGGACTATTCCGGCCGTTCGGTCATCGTTGTGGGACCGACGCTGAAGCTGCACGAATGTGGTATCCCCAAGGGTATGGCATCGGAACTATTCAAGCCGTTTGTCATCAGGAAGCTGATCGAGCGTGGCATCGTCAAGACCGTTAAATCAGCCAAAAAATTAGTAGAAAGAAAGGATCCCGTTATCTGGGAGATCCTCGAAAATATACTTAAAGGCCACCCCGTCTTATTGAACAGGGCGCCGACGCTTCACCGTCTTTCTATCCAGGCATTCCAGCCGAAGCTGATCGAAGGTAAGGCTATCCAGCTGCACCCGTTGGTATGTAGCGCATTCAACGCGGACTTCGACGGTGACCAGATGGCGGTGCACGTGCCTTTGAGCCAGGCTTCCATTATTGAAGCGCAATTGCTGATGCTTTCTTCGCATAACATGCTGAACCCGCAGGACGGTTCACCTGTCACCCTGCCTTCTCAGGACATGGTCCTGGGCTTGTACTACCTGACAAAACCTAAGGTGTCCAAAGATGGCGAGGTCGTACGCGGAGAGGGTATGAAGTTCTATTCAACGGAAGAAGTGTTGATCGCCCTGAATGAAGGGAAACTGGATCTTCATGCCGAGGTCAAAGTACGGGAAAGGGTAGAAGAAGATGGTAAACTGGTCAATAAGCTGATCGATACAACGGTAGGCCGCGTGCTTTTCAACAGAGCGGTTCCTCAATCCGTACCTTTTATCAATGAATTGCTGACCAAGAAGAACCTAAAAAAGGTCATCAACGATATCATCAAGCGTACGGATTTTGCAGTCACTGCGGAATTCCTGGACGGTATCAAAGAATTGGGTTATTACTGGTCATTCAAGGGTGGACTTTCGTTCAATCTCGGTGACCTGATCATTCCCAATATCAAGACCACTGCGATCAATAGTGCACAAAACCAGGTGGATGAGATCATGGAGCACTACAACATGGGTCTTATTACCAACAATGAAAGATACAACCAGACCATCGATAAGTGGACTTTCGCCGATAACATGATCACCAACTCATTGATGAAGGAATTGAGCAATGACAAGCAGGGCTTCAATTCCGTGTTTATGATGCTGGATTCAGGCGCGCGTGGTTCCAAGCAGCAGATCAAGCAGCTCTGCGGTCTGAGGGGACTTATGGCCAAACCGCGAAAATCAGGTGATACGGGAGGGGCTATCATTGAAAACCCGATCCTGTCATCCTTTATCGAAGGTTTGTCCGTATTGGAATACTTTATCTCTACGCACGGAGCGCGTAAAGGTCTTGCGGATACGGCCCTGAAAACGGCCGATGCGGGTTACCTTACCAGAAGATTGGTCGATGTTGCACAGGATGTGGTTATTATTGAAGAAGATTGTGATACGCTGCGGGGTATAGAGACCACTGCTCTGAAAGATAACGAAAAAGTGATCGAGACCCTCGGTAACCGTATCGTAGGACGCTTCTCCCTGCACGATATCTTCCATCCGGATACGGACGAATTGATCCTCGCCGCCGGTGAATACATCGATGAAAAAATGGCTGAGAAGATCGAGGCTGTCGGTATAGAAAGCGTAACCATTCGTTCGGTGCTGACCTGTGAAACCAAAAGAGGTGTATGTACTAAATGTTATGGTAAGAACCTTGCAACCGGCCGTATAGCGGAAATGGGTGATGCCGTGGGTATTATTTCCGCACAGTCCATCGGTGAACCAGGTACCCAGCTGACACTCCGTACGTTCCACACGGGTGGTACGGCATCGGTATCCAAGTCTGATAGTGAGATCCGCTCCAAATATGATAGCAAGCTCGAATTTGACGGTATCAGGGTCGCTACCCAGGATAATGAAGATGGCACAACTTCTGAAGTTGTGATATCCCGTACTGGAGAGATCAAGAATGTCGATGCTAAAACAGGCAAGCTATTGCATACGGAACACGTTCCTTATGGTGCAAAATTGCGCTACAAGGATGGAGATAAAGTAAGCAAGGGAGATCTGATCTGCGATTGGGATCCGTTCAATGCGCTTATCATATCAGAATTTGCAGGTAAGGCGCAGTTTGAGTCCATAGAAGAAGGTGTGACTTACCGTATTGAGAGAGATGACCAGACAGGCTTTGCCGAAAAAGTTATCATTGAAAGTAAAAACAAACGCAAGATCCCGATCATCCGCATTGTGGATAAAAACGGCGATGAGCTGCGTAACTATACACTTCCGGTGGGATCCTATCTCCAGGTGGATGACAACGATACGATCAAGGCAGGCCAGGTCATTGTCAAGATCCCTCGTAAGCTTGGAAAGATCTCGGATATCACCGGTGGTCTTCCGCGGGTAACGGAATTGTTCGAGGCGCGAAATCCATCCAACCCTGCCGTAGTGGCGGAGATCGACGGTATTGTTAAGTTTGGTATGATCAAACGTGGTAACCGGGAGGTTTCTATCACGTCAAAAGACGGTCAGGAACGTAAATACCTCGTCGGATTGTCTAAGCACGTTCTGGTCCAGGACGGTGACTTCGTTCGAGCGGGCACGCCGTTATCCGATGGAGCCATAGCTCCGAAAGATATTCTCGACATCAAAGGGCCGTTTGCCGTTCAGGCTCACCTGGTCAATGGTGTTCAGGAAGTCTACCGTTCCCAGGGTATCGCTATCAATGACAAGCACATTGAAGTGATAATCCGCCAGATGATGAGAAGGGTAGAGATCATTGAACCCGGCGATACAACCTTCCTGGAAGGCGAAGCTGTGGAAAAATACGAATTCCTTGAACAGAATGACTTCGTATTTGACAAGAAAGTAGTAACCGATGCCGGCGACAGTACTAAGTTTAAGCCGGGCCAGCTGGTCACTATCCGCCAGATCCGCGAGGAGAATTCCCTGCTGAAGCGGGATGACCGCAGACCTGTTGAATACCGGGATGCCGCCGCCGCTACTTCTTCGCCGCTGTTGCTTGGTATTACCAAGTCATCATTGGGAACTGAAAGCTGGATCTCTGCAGCATCCTTCCAGGAGACGACCAAGGTCCTGAGCACTGCAGCTATCGCTGCTAAGAAGGATATGCTTTCCGGCTTGAAAGAAAACGTGATCATCGGTAAGAAAATCCCTGCAGGTACTGGTCTCCGAAAGTTCAACAATATTCTTGTTGGAACCGAAGGTCAGATCACGGAGCCGATTGTAGAAGAGATCATGAGCTAAACTGATAGATAGAATATTGCCTAAAGCCGTCTGACGTAAGTTGGACGGCTTTTTTATTGTTATTTGAAATTTTTGAAGTGATATTGCGATTGGTTAAATAAATTTTTGAATAAGAAAAACGTCCACTTATCCATTTTGATCAGATTGCTATATTAGCCGATTGTAAATATTTACAAAAATATTTGGCAGGTTAGTCTTTCGACATTAAATTTGTCAGATGAAAGCCTGGTAGGATTTTTATCAGGATTTTGCCTTATTGATCACCAATCGTTAAATTTTACTATTTATGGAAACATCCACCGTTGAAAAGCTTTGCCTGTGTTGCTCAAAAAGACTCAATGGCCGCGCCGACAAGAAGTTCTGTGATGACTTTTGCCGGAATACCTACAATAACAATCTTAAAAGCCAGATCAACAACGTTATCCGCAACATCAACAATGCCCTGTCCAAAAATCGCAGGATACTGGAATCGTTTCTGCCGGAGACCGAGGTTCACAAGTTTGTCAGCAAGGATAAGCTGCTTAAGAAAGGCTTCAGGATGAAGCATCATACACACCTTATCAATAACCAGAAAGGGCAGACGTATTACTTCTGTTATGATCATGGATACCGTCTTACGGATAACGATAATGTCCTTATCGTAAGAAGCTATTTCCCGGCGAAACAGAAGGAATAAGGTCCTTACTCCAGACTATTTCGCCGGAAAGTTTCCGTTATCGTATAAGGGTCACGTTTCCTTTAATGATCCTGATCCCTTCACCAGGGATATTAACGGTGGCGACCCAGGCAAATACGGCAGGATTCATTTCCTGACCGCGGAATTTGCCGTTCCATCCTTCAGACTCGATATTCGGAAGGAAATCAGACTTCTCAAAGACCAGTTCACCCCAGCGGGTAAAGATCTTGAAGTTGTCAATGATCTTGATGTGCTGATCGGTAAATACGGTTACAAAGTCATTTGTTCCGTCCCCATTGGGAGTAAATACATTTGGAACGAAGATGTCGATATCTTTGCGGATGATGACACGTACATCGATTTCGTCTTTACATCCCTGCTCATTGGTTACCTCAACCGTATATACGATCTCTTCTTCCGGACGCGTGGTTGGAGTAGGGCAGGTCGTACAGGACAGGTAATCTGCCGGTGACCAGACAATAGAAGTGTACGGACTACTGATCTCCGGAACAAGGACAACTCCTTCCCCTTCATTGACTACATACACACCCTGAATATCAATGTCGATATTGGAAGTCTCGGTGATCGTAAAATGATCTGAAACTTCACAGCCTTTATCGTCCCTTATCTTAAGGGTATGTTCACCTGTCTCAAGGTTATCTACCTTTACGGGGAATGTAGAGGCGGACAATTGATACTGGCCGTCGACATAGATATCAACAGGATAGGTCATGTTTTCAGTTGATATGACGTCAATATAGTTGGTCACTGCATCAGTACAGGCTTTTGATGTCAGTTTCCAGCTTGCATCGACAAACGGCGGCGGATTGATGGTAAAATCAGTGCTTGACTGGCATCCCGAGATCGGCTCTTTGTATATCAGGGTATAATCTCCCGGTTGCAGCTCATCAAATACCGGCAGGTCGGTAAAGGTTCCCCCGTTATCTACAGAGAAAATGAACATGTCTGATGCAGGAGGGAGAACGGTGACACTTCCCGTAGCTTCCTGACAATCGGTATGGTCGATCTGGAGATTAACATTGATAAGGGTGGTGATCCTCACCGTCATCTGATCCGATTTGGCTGTACAAGGTCCGTCGCCGTCAGGGTCGGGGCTCGTCAGGGTCAGGGTTATTACCTGGTTGATCCGGTCGAGTGCGGATGGAATATATTCCGTTACCGCGGCATTTTGATTGACAAAGCTACCGCTGCCTGAAGTCGTCCATATGACATCAGTACTGCCCGAAATACTTCCATTGAGCGCGATCCTGCCATCCTGGCAAATATGGACGTCCGGCCCCGCATCGACCGTAACAAGTATGTTACAGCCGCAATCTTTGACAGTGATTGTTACCGAATCTTTTCCGGTACAGCTACCGCTTTGATAGGTATAATAAAGCTTATGATCACCTTGTCCTGCCATCCCTGGATTGAATCCGTTGCCGGTAATCCCCGGCCCTGTCCACTGGCCGCCTGAAGGAGAGGCTGAAAGGTTTAGGACATTATCATCGAGACATAGCTCCAACGGCTGTGTATTGATGTGGACGTTCGGTATAGCGATTATCGTTATACTAAGCTGATCGGAGAACGTATGACACGGCCCGCTGCCATCAGGGTCGGTTGTCGTGAGTGTAATGATCACCTTGCCCTTACTGATATCACTTGCGCTTGGAATATAGGTAGTCTCCAGATCATTGGCATTGGTGAACGTTCCCGTGCCATTGGTGGACCAGGTACCACTTGGGGCATTTGTTACAGATCCGGAAAGGCTTACAGTTTCTCCGGCGCAGATGGTAACATTAGCGCCTGCCTCAGCGCTTGCCGGATTGGCGCAACCACAATCATTTACCTGGATGACGATCGTCGATGTATTGGTACAGCCGTTCGGATTGGTGTAAGTATAGGTTATGGTAAAATTACCTGCCTGTGTAGGTGTAAATGTATTGCCGGTTATGCCATCGCCGCTGAATGTACCTCCTGAAGGCACGGCTGTAAGTGTGACCGCAGGATCATCGATGCAAAGGTCAGCTACAGGAGTGATGCTGATTGCCGGTAATGGAACTACATTAACAGTGATCTGTTTGCTACCGGGGCAATTGCCTGCCACTGTATAGGTGATAATGTGCTGACCTGCTCCGGCCAATGCAGGATTGAATGTATTGCCGGTCACGCCATTGCCGCTGAAGATCCCGCCTGCCGGTGTTGCGTTCAGGTTGACAGGATCGCCATCGATGCAGATATCCGGCACCGGAACGATGTTGATAATGATTTCATTGATCGATATATTCACGGCATCACTTACGGCGTGACAAGGTCCGTCACCATCCGGGTCATCCGTTGTGAGGGTCAATACGACCGAACCGTTCAGGATATCGTTGGGACCTGGGGTATAAGTTGCGTTGGTCAGTGTCGGATCATTAAAATTGCCGTCACCGGAAGATGCCCAGCCCCCACCCGTTGCATCCGTAATGGATCCGCTGAGTTGTATGGTTTCCCCTGCACAGGTAGAGATATCGTTTCCGGCGTTAACTGTAGCCGGGTTGTCACAACCGCAATCATTGACAGTGATCTGGATCGTAGTACTTCCCCCGCACCCGTTGGCATTGCTCACATGATAGGTGATATCGAATGTTCCGGGTACAGCAGGAGTGAAAATATTTCCACTCACCTGAGCACCGGTAAAGCTTCCTCCGGAAGGAGTTGCTGTGAGTGTTACAGGCGCATCGTCGACACACAGAGGTACTACCGGAGAGATCACAGGCACAGGAAGCGGATTGACGATGATCGTCATGGTCTTATCTGCGGGACAATTGCCATCCACGTGATAATTGATCGTATGGCTTCCCGCACCTGCCTGTGCCGGATCAAAGGTATTTCCCGTCACACCGTTGCCCGAAAAAGTACCTCCTGCGGGTGTAGCAGACAGGGCAATGACTCCTCCGTCGACGCATACCGGGTTGACTTGTGTAAGAGAAATAACAGTTTTATCGATAGTAATGACAATAATGTCGCTTGCAGGGTTACAAGGCCCGTCTCCATCGGGGTCTTCAGTAATAACCTGGATTGAGACGTTCCCGGTTTGGATGTCATTCGCGCCTGGAGTATACACGGCCGGGTTGGCATTGATATTGTCAAAGCTACCGTCGCCGCTGGTTGTCCATGTTATGCTGCTCGCATTGGTAATTGTTGCATTTATAGTGACATCTTCTCCTGAACAGATGGAAATATTGGCTCCCGCATCGACAGCAACCGGATTGGGGCAGTCACAGTCTTCCACCGTAACATCAACTGTCTGCTGAGCATCACAACCGTCGGCATTGATATAGGTATAGGTCAGGGTAAAGGTTCCTGAAGCGGATGGCGTGAATTCATTACCCGATACATGGGCTCCGGACCAGGTCCCTCCTGCAGGTGTAGCGATCAATGTTAAAGCTGGATCATCAATACATAAAGTGCCCGGAGGTGTAATGGCGATGACAGGTAACGGATGAACGACAATAAACATCGATTCGGAGCCTGGGCAATTACCATTGACGTTGTAAATGACGGTATGAGTTCCTGCGCCGGCAACTGACGGATCGAAGGAGTTGCCGGTAATACCGGGACCTGACCAGGCTCCTCCTGCAGGCGTTGCGCTTAATGTTACAGGGCCTGCATCCACACATAGAGCTGCCTGACCGGCCAGCGTAATATCCAGATCTTCAAATGTAAGTGTCAGGTCATCAGAGACAGGGCTACAAGGCCCGTCACCATCCGGATCATCCGTAGTCAGAGTAAGGACAACCGAGCCTGCATCGATATCAGCCTGGCCTGGTGTGTAGGTCGCGTTCAGTTGATTGGCATTGCTGAAGCTGCCGCTGCCGCTGGTGGCCCATGTAGCTGAAGCGGCTACGGTTATTATTCCGGAAAGAGTGTAATCGCTGCCGCTGCAGACCACAGCATCCGGACCGGCATCAGCCGAAGCAGGATTGTCACAATCGCAATCGGTGACTTTGATGACCAGTGACTGTGAGCTGGTACAACCATTCGCATTGGTATAGGTATAAATTATTGTGAAGCTTCCTGCTGATACCGGCGTAAACTGGTTCCCGCTGACATTCGGCCCGGTGAATACACCGCCTGCCGGGCTTGCGGTCAGGGTGACCAGAGGGTCATTAATACATAGATCCGGCACTGGCTGGATAGAGATCACGGGCAAAGGATTGACAGTGACTGTAATGCTCTCACTGGCGGGGCAGTTGCCGTTGATGCTATACGTTATGGTATGATTACCGGCTCCGGCGGCGGAAGGATTGAATACGCCTCCGCTCACTCCTGTTCCTGAAAAAATGCCACCCGCAGGTAGGGCGTTTAATGTAACAGGAGACGCGTTGATACACATCGGATCTACAGGAGTGATCTCAATATCGATCGTTTCAAATGTAAAAATAACGTCATCGGAAACAGCCACACAAGGTCCGTCACCATCAGGATCCAGTGCGGTAAGGGTTAGCGTAACGCTGCCATTGGCGACATCAGCTGCGCTGGGTGTATATGTCGTGTTGAGGCTATTGGCATTGCCGATGACTCCCGTTCCATTGGTCGTCCAGATATATGTATTTGCGTTTGTAACGGTCCCGCTGATCGCCTGCGAGCCCGTCGGGCAGATCATGAGGTCGGGTCCCGCATTGGCTGTCGGAGGGTTGACGCAATTACAGTTCACTACTGTGATCTGGATAGAAGCGGTTGTGCTACATAAGTTGGAATCAGTATACAGATAGTCGATCGTAAAAGTACCGGGAACAGATGGAGTGAACACGTTTCCTGTCACACCATTGCCGAAAAATGTACCGCCTGCGGGCGTCCCGATAAGGCTGACTGCCGGATCATCCATACATAATGTGCCCACAGGTTCCATACTAACTACAGGTGAAGGGTAGACAGTAATATCGATCGAAGCGCTTCCCGTACAACCGCCGGTTAGCGCATAGGTCACTGTATGTGTGCCGGGTCCGGCCGAGGAAGGATCGAAATAATTTCCAAGAACGCCCTGACCCGACCAGATGCCATTGGCCGGACTTGCATTCAGCTCGAATGACTGGTTGTTTTCACAAACCGGTGACACCGGAAAAATATTGACAGGCGTATCCGTTATATTTAATATCATCTGATCGGAAACCGGGCTGCACGGCCCGTTGCCATCGTGATCCTGTGTGGTTAGGGTCAGTATCACGGAGCCTGCCGCAATGTCAGCGGCACTGGGTGTATAGGTCGTCACCAGGCTGGAACTGTTGCCGAAGGTTCCGCTTCCGCTTGTGGTCCAGTTTGATGCGGTCGCCACCCATATCTGACCTGACACATCATAGGTACCGCCGATACAGATGCTTCCATCCGGGCCTGCATCAACAGAGGCAGGATCCTGACAGGAGCAGTCATTGACGGTAATATCGATCGAAGCGACGTTTGTACAGCTCTCCGCATCCGTATAAGTATATAATACGGTAAACTGGCCGACAGATAAAGGATCAAAAACATTTCCCGAAATATATGTCCCGGACCAGGCACCTCCGGCAGGAGTAGCCTCAAGAGTTATTGCAGCGCTGTCTTTGCACAATGGCTCCACCGGTGTAATGGTAATGGCAGGCAAGGGTAATATGTCGACGGTCATGGTATATGGAGAAGCACATTCATTGCTGTTTGGCGTGAAAGTATAGCTTGATGGTCCGGCTATGGACGTATTGATAAAGGGAGGATCCCATGAGCCTGCGATCGGCGGATTGTTGTTGCTAAGTCCTGGCAGGGCTTCCGGGATGGTGCCTTCACAGTAAGGTCCCAACTGGTCAAAGAGCGGTTGGACAGGTTGAGTGATAATAATATTCATGGTGGTGGCTGAGGCGCATTGACCGGGATCCGGAGTAAAGGTATAAGTGAAAGTACCTGTAGAGGAAGTGTTGACAACAGCAGGATTCCACGTTCCGGTCACGGGTGGATTATCATTGGATATGGCTGGCAGGGTTACTGCCGGAGCGTTAATACAGAATGGTCCCAATTGAGTGAAGGTCGGCGGCGGCGGAGTATAGATCGTCACCGGCAGTGAGATAGGCGTATAACATTGACCGGGATCTGAGGTAAAGGTATAGGTAGTGGTTCCTGTTACTGAAGTGTTGATCACGGCAGGATTCCATGTTCCGGTCACGGGTGGATCGTCACTGGATACAAGCGGCAGGTCGGGAGCCGGCATGTTTTGGCAGATAGGATCGATCGATCCGAATATAGGCGCATGCGGTTTGGTTACTTCAATATCCATAGTTATCACCGGCGAACAAAATCCGTCATCCGGAGTAAAAGTGTATGTAGCGGTTCCCGGTGAGGAAGTATTAATTACTGCCGGCGACCAGGATCCTGCAATAGGAGGATCATTTTCTGATTGATTATTCAGAATATCGGGTGTATCAAATAGGCAATACGGTCCTAACTGGGTGAAGACGGGAATTACTTCCGGAATTATTTCAATATCGAAGGTAAATGGTGTGGCACATTCGTCAGGATCCGGTGTAAAAGTATAAGTAAAAATACCAGGGGTCGAAGTGTTGATCGTCGACGGATCCCAGCTTCCCGATATTGCGGGTGAGTTGGATGAATTAAGTGGAAGGGGTGGAGGCGTGCTGTATTGGCAGAAAGGCCCCATTGCGGCGAAAGTGGTCATTACAGGATCTTTGACCATAATGTCGATTGATGTTGGGAGCGCACATTGTCCCGGATCCGGTGTAAAAGTATAGGTAGTCGTGCCAGCCGGAAAAGTACTTACCGGTAGCGGACTCCAGGTGCCGGTTATGGCCGGCGAATTGGTGGATGTATTGGGTAGAACGATAGGGGTCGAGTTAAGACATAACGGGTCTATCGGATCAAAAGACGGGATTGTCGGTGCTTCGATAACGATCTCCATTATTGCGGGGTCTGCACATTGTCCCGGATCCGGCGTAAAAGTATAGGTAAAGGTACCGGGTGTGGAAGTATTGATGGTGGCCGGGCTCCAGGTACCTGTGACAGCGGGGCTGTTGGTGGATGATCCCGACAGAATATCAGGCGTGTCGTCCTTGCAATACGGACCCAATTGATCAAAGGTAGGGATCGTCGGAGCTTCAATTGTGATTTCCATCGTTACTGATGCAGCACAGATATCAGCATCGGGCGTAAAAATATAGGTAAAGGTACCAGGTGTGGAAGTATTGATGGTGGCCGGGTTCCAGGTACCTGTGACAACGGGGCTGTTGGTGGATGATCCCGGCAGAATATCAGGCGTATCACCTTTGCAATACGGACCTAACTGGTCAAAAGTCGGCTCTACTTCCGGCTCTACTACTACGTCAATGGTAGTAGGTAAGGCACATTCATCTGCATTCGGCGTAAAAGTATAGGTAAAGGTACCGGGTGTGGAAGTATTGATGGTGGCCGGGCTCCAGGTACCATTTATAGGGGGGCTGTCGTTGGAGGCCCCGGGTAAAGGCGGAGCGCCATCATTCTGGCATAAAGGACCTGGAGTGTCGAACGTTGGTGTTACAGGGGCTTCAACAGTTATGTCGATTGATGTCGGAAGCGCACAGGCTCCTGCATCAGGCGTAAATATAAAAGTAAAAGTTCCCGGTGTCGATGTATTGATGGTGGGAGGGTTCCATGTTCCTGTGATGGGGGGGCTATCGTTCGATGTATTGGGCAGTATGACAGGAGTGGAGTTCTGACATTGCGGATCAATAGGGTCAAATACAGGTTCTATGGGAGCATTAACAGTAATATCTATCGTAACGGGAAGAGCGCACACTCCTGCATCGGGTGTAAATGTATAAGCGGTTGTTCCCGGTGTTGAGGTATTGATGGTAGCCGGGCTCCATGTACCTGTCAGCGGCGGTATATTGGTGGATACTCCCGGGAGTGCGGGAGGCGTTTCTCCCTGGCAGAACGGCCCGAAATCGGGCATGGTGGTCTGGATGGAAGGAGTTAATGTGAGATTGAGTGTTACAATTTTCGGACACCCTGGAGGATCAGGTATGGTATCTGTTGGAGTATTCGTCGGAGTTGTGTAGGTGACCCCGTTGAAGGTATAGCTTTCCCCTTCACAGATATCCACATTGAGAGTCTCATATGTATAAGGAAGAAATTGTACGACAATTTTGTTGCTTTTGACTTGTGTACCGGAACAGTTTGCAATCATACTGGTTAAGCAGATTATAACGTCTCCTTCTTCAAGATTGGATATGGTTACAGGGTTCCCAGTTGCCACGATCTGCCCGTTTTTGAACCAGTTATATGTGATAGGTTCGGAGCCGTTGGTTACTACGGCTGTAAAAACAGCTTCATCTGTAGGACAAGTCGGGAAAACAGGATCACTGAAGATGTCTACCGATGCAACCTGGGTCTCGAAACTGTTACTCTTTATAAATACCCCTGAATCATATGCATTGTCGCTGGCATCTGCGATCGCAAGCTTTAATGTATATATCTCGCAGGTTTGTATTTCCTGGTGTGCAACAAGTGTTTTGGTCAAACCGTCGAATATGATCGTAGAACTGCCGGAATTATTGATATAGTAGGCTGTAAATGGTGAACCCGGCCCCATACCTGTACAGTTAGACCACGAGCCTCCCTCCGATCCGTTATTTCCGTTGTTGATTGAATTGATAGTGACCGGTATATCCGTACCGGGTACCAGGGCCAGGTTTTTCTTGCCGGTTATGCCGGGACCGCTGATAAAAAAGCCGAATACATCATTGAAATCTGTACAATTGTATTCGGGATATTCCTCAGAACCAAATACGAATTCAAAATTGATCTCTGTACCGACAGCCCGGAATTGAAATTCAAGATAAGCGGCGTCTCTGGTAGTTACTCCGGTCAATATAGTATTGAGATCAGCATCCCCTCCGGTGCCTGACGCTCCTGATGCCTGTAGCCATGCCGGGTTTCCTATGGAGTTGGTAAATCCGGAAGACAGAACAACGCCCTTGTCCATTGGCAATGTTGTATTATTGGCGGAAAAGATTCCCTTAGACAGAGCATTACCTACATATGTGGCAGAAATGATCTCAATACCGGGGCCCACAAGCTCCTGCGCCATTTGCATAGCCGTTGCCCCTGTATTTACAGCATATTGTGCATGAACATTAGTCTGGATAAAGGAAAAAATGAAGCATAGCAGGCAAAGCCTCTGAAAAAGTGAATACATAATCATCTTAAGTTAAAAAAAATATCCTCAGATGATCTGAACCTTCTATTGTTTGCTCTATAAGTTAAATTGCGAAATTATGAATTTTTTTTCAAATAATATTTAATATTTAATTCTTAAAAACAATGTTTGAAAAATAATAATAAATTCTGTTTTTACTTGATAAAATGTTTTTTATTCCTTTCGATCGTTGTTTTTTACTATACTCATATCGATGGATAAAACAATTTGCCTCTAAAACTTTAATTGTTAAAAATTGGTTTTTACAGGAAATTATATAATTTTAAGCTACCCGGTTTTGTGTTTTATATGAAGCTTTGGTTTGTTGATATATTCTCTATCATACTTACTGTATTCATATTTAAATTATTAAATTTACGGGATTGCACCTTCTCATTTCATTATAGATTATCTTAGCAAGCTATGAATAACAGCGATTCATGTATCCATATCAATAACCTGAGCATCCAGCTCGAAGCCGATCAGCTGAATAAGCTTATCAATGCCCAGGTCGTCAATGTTTTTGCCAGGCGCGGACCGATCGTCATCAGCGTTCTCAATGATCAGGAGATACTCATTACCCCGATGCCGGATGTGCAGCTGACCATAGATGATAATTTTCTGAAAGGCTCCCTCCCGGCTCACATCTCCACCAATCTCAAGGTCCCTGTCAGAAGGATCAAGGTAGAGACGGATCTTAAGGTCCATTTCGAAGTATATATCAGCATTGTCGGTGGTAATGAGATCTCTGTCAATACCCGGATCACGGATATTGAGTGGATCGGAGATCTTGATATTCAGCCTCCTCTGCTCGACTTTATCATCCCGGACAACATGGTGCAGGATATGGTAGAGAAGCAGCTCCCTTCCATCAATGAGAAGATCAATGAGACCCTGAAGGAGGTGCTCGACATCAATACCTTGCTGTCAAGAACGGTATGGAATAAAGTAGTCAGGATACCTTTGAAAAATGAGGAGGAAATGTACCTGTCGGTGCGTCCGGAATATATAGAGATCTACAAGGTCAATTTTGAGAACGACCAGATAAAGCTTAGTATCAACACCCGGGTCCTGGTCAAGCCGTCTGATTCGTCAGAAAGGCCGGACACCAACTACCAACCCCGTATTTTATTTCTTGAAAGTGTTTCTTCCAATGATACTCTCTACGTCGAAGTAAGGCTCGATCTTCGTTCTCTCGATACGCCCGCTCTTAAGGTGGTAAAATCTGTAAAAAGTATTGAAAAAGCCATAGGATGTACGGTCGAAAAGATCCTGGTTCGACCTGTCAATGACGATGGCGTCGCAATTGCCTTAAAGCTCAAAGGCGCTCTCAACGGAGGCTTGTCCATCGCAGGTAAGCCTGTGGTATCACAGAATGACCTGATGCTTGATATTGAAAACCTGAGCTTTGATTTCAGCGGCAAAAATATTTTCTCATCTCTGAAGGGGAACATCGCGCTTTCTGTTGCCAAATCCGTCATACGCAAACAATTCCCGATCGCTCTCGGCCCTTATATCGAAAACCTGATAATGACAGTCAACGATATGATCTCAAGCCTGCGACTGGCCAACGGTCTTTTTCTGAAAGGTACTATTAAGGACTGGCAATTAAATAAAATGGACATAGCAGGCGGTCAGGCCGTTGTTATTTTTCAGACCGATGTCGTTATGCATCTCGCACCGGAAAAATGAGCTTACAGATCTCCGGGCTGAGGTCGCATGATGATCTCTTCTACTACAGCCGTGGGGCTTAGCTGGCTTGCCTGATACATCATTGCCGCCACGTCCTCTGCCTCCATAAGCCTTGACCGGGCTATACCGGCCCCAGCCCAGCTGTCGGTCCAGGTGGCTCCGGGTATGACAGCCGTAACCTTGATACCGTGTTCTTTTAATTCATATCTCAGGTTTTGGGTTAGCCCATACAAAGCAAACTTGGAAACCGAATAAGAGCCGCCATTTGGATAGGCCTTCAATCCTGCTACAGAACAGAGGTTAAAGACATGCCCGCGTCCTGCCCTGATCATACCGGGAATGACCGCTCTGCATAGCTGGTACACGCTTCGCACATTGGTAAGCATGATCAGGTCGTAGGTATCTTCCTCTTCTTCAAGGAGATTGCCCGGAATAAATATTCCGGCATTATTGATAAGGATATCCACTGACGGGCAATGATCATTGATAAACCTTCCGAAATTATTCACGGCCCCGGCATCGGCCAGGTCGGCGGGATATATTAAAACCTCCAGTCCGGGATACCTGGATTGAAGCTGCACTCTCTGTTCCTCCAGGGCGTCGTTATTTCTGGCTGTAAGGAAAAGTTTGTGGGCACCGGCGGCAAATTTTTCTGTGATTGCCTTGCCTATTCCCCTTGTGCTGCCTGTGATAACGATGTTCATAAGCTGTCAGAGCTTCATTACTTTCTGGCTGGCGGGTCTGAGGCCGGGCTCGATCAGTGAGATCACATAGACGCCTCTCGGGTAGGTATTCAGATTGAAGTTGATCGTGCAGTCACTATGACACAGATCTATTTTTTCATTGGCGCAACCAACGATATCCTGCAGCACAAAATAGGAGCCGGGCGCAACGGTATTTTCCAGTTGGATCGACAGGAGGCATTCCTCATTTTGCTCTATTCTGAATTTTCTGACCTTGGGAAGGAAGCTTCCCCCGCCCGTCAGAGCTGTGGTATGGACGTAGTGCAGGAGCGAATAGTCACCTTTCTCGCCCATAGCGTCCTGTCCGATTTCCCACAACATTACGCCCCCGCAGCGTTCTTTGGCGAGCTTGGTCTTCTCGATTACAGTAGGTATGCTGTTATAGAATATTTTTCTGGTATTATCGAGGAATGCAAATTCAGTTTTTTCATTGACGATCGATGAGAACGTTTTGCTTCGTACCGAACGGCCAAACTCCCAGCCATAGCAAGGGATGCCCAGGTTGATTTTTTCTTTGGGCAGGCGGCACAGCTCCGACCAGAACTCTATGGAGCTTTCGGCCAGTTCGTAAGACGAATGTTGTCTGACCACCTTTGGCTGCCAGGGGCCACTGTTATCGTAGGCCATGATATTGATATAATCAAAGTCGTGCAGGTCGTCAGTCATCAGCACGTTATATAGCTTCATGGCAGGAAAGGCGGCGCTGATCTCGTAATTGTTGTTCCGGACCGAATCGCTCAGTTCGGCTACAAATCCCGGGTAGTCTTTGGTGATATTGCCCCATTCCAGGTCCACATCGACCCCATCAAAATTATTATTCCTGACAAATTCTACTATCTGGTGTATAAACGCGCTCCTGTTGGCGGGACACATGTTCCTTTTCCAATTGGCAAAGACCTGTCCGCTGATCCCGCCGCCGGCGAGAGAGACCAATACTTTCAGGTCCGGGTTGCGCTCTTTGGACCGCTGGATGATGTATGGATAATTCCCCTTTAAGGATAATTTGCCGTCATAGGTCGCCTGGGCAAATGCCAGGTTGAGGTGGGTCAGCTTTTCGACCTCAAGTGCTTCAATGGTAGAAAACCGGTAGGTGGGAAGATAACCGATGATCCTGAAATTATCGGCTGAAAGAGTATGTCTGCAAAGAATAAATAAGGATAAAACCAATAAAATTCTGATCTTCATATGGCAATGCATTAATACACAATGCGCAAATATAATTAAATTCTATATATATAAAAATATTTAAACTATTCTTTCTCTTCCTGTATATATGTTAAAATTTTCAGGTTTATAAAATCCTATAAGCGAGAGATTAAATGCTTTGGCTGTTTCGATGGCGAGACTTGTCGGTGCGCCTATGGAAATGACGGTTGTACAGTTGATCCGCACGGCTTTCTGTATCAGCTCATAGCAGCTGCGCCCACTGAGGCAGAGTATATATTCGTCGTTTTCAAGCTTTTTTTCCATCAGGAGATGGCCGGTACATTTATCGACGGCATTATGCCTTCCGACATCTTCAAAGACTGCGACCGGATCTCCGTTGTAGTCAAAGACACCAGCCCCGTGACATCCGCCCGTCAGGGAAAATGCCTTTTGCATGGCGCTCATCGTATGATACATGCGGGATATATGACCGGTATGCAATTTTTTATTGAAGGCCCGGACAGGAGCATGTACTTTAAGTGCGTCGATGCTTGACTTGCCGCATACGCCGCAACTGGAGGTCATATAGAAGTTCCGTGACGCAAACCCGGCTGCGACAGGTTTCTCCAGCCGGATACCTACCTCGCCGGGGCTCAGACGTGTCTCTGTGATCTGGTCCTGCAGGTCGATCATACCTTCATTGTACATAAAACCTATAGCTAGCAGCACATCGTGTCCCGGCGTGCGCATGGTGATGCTCAAAGGGCTTGGTATACCATTCTTATCAATGACACTGATCTGCAAAGGCTCCTCTATCATGACTTCATCCTCTATCACAAAAGGGTTTCCCGATCTTATCCTGACGATGTGTTCAACTCTGGTCAATTTATTTTCCATTCTTACAATCCTTGCTCAATTTGTATTTGAATAATAATACATTTGCTAAAATAAACAAGCAATCTGTTATTTATGGAAAATAAAAAGGCATGGCTGGCCCTTTGTCTGATTTGTATCATTTGGGGAACCACCTATCTATTCCTTAAGATCGGGGTAAGCTATATGGCTCCTTTTTTATTTTCCGGGTTGAGGCAGATAGCCGCAGGAGGCATTTTATTATCTGCACTTTATGTTTTCAGGAAGTCGGGGCGTGTCAGCAGGCAACAGGTTCTTTTGCAGAGTATTGCGGGCTTCCTGATGATAACCATTGGCAATGGGCTGGTGGCTTTTGGTGAGGTCCATATCCCGAGCAGTATGGCAGCGGTGATATGCGCTTCTATGCCTGTATGGGTGAGCATTATCAATTTGTTTTCCCCGGGCAGCATCAGGCTTACCTGGATAGGATATCTGGCTATATTTTTAGGGGTTGCCGGCATTGTGTGGCTGTTTTCCGATTCTATCAATGATTTCGGTAATCTTGAATACCTGACGGGGGCGTTGATGACGTTGATTGCGACGTTTGGTTGGATCGCCGGAAGCTATATTCTCAAGAGAGGGGCCTCCCTTTCCAATCCTTTTATGAATACTGCCATCCAGATGACGGCCGGTGGCATCGGCCTGCTTGTTATTTCATTTGTGACGGGGGAAGATCATAGCTTCCATCTTGGTGCTGACGGATGGTTTGCGCTTATCTATCTGATCGTTTTCGGTTCGATCATTGCTATGATGGCTTATTCCTATTCGCTAAAATACCTGCCTATGCCCATTGTTTCTGTCTACGCCTATGTCAATCCTGTCGTAGCGATCATTTTGGGATGGATTATCCTCAATGAGCAGATGACCTGGACCATGCTGTCTGCTTGTCTCATAATTATCCTCAGCGTAATACTGCTCAACCAGCCTGTCTCCAAAAAAAGGAACAGATAAGTCTTACGGTTTCCCGAATGGTCAATTTTTAGCCCTTTTTATCTAGCTTTTGTTGATCGTATTGATCAGCACGACAAGGGTAAGTATTGCCGTTGCCTGCGCGACTGACTCAGCAATGACCTTGGCCCAGTCGGTCTTTTCTTTCGGCTCGACGGGTATCTTTTTCGGATCCTTATAGCCTACGACAATTGCAGCACCTTTTTTGACCTTGGGATATTTTTTGAAAATGAGGAAAGAACGGACCTTGGATTTTTTGCCGTTTGCGTCTTTCACATATATTTTGGACTTGTCGGCCATATCGGAAAGGCCACCTGCATATTCATTGATGTAATAGCGTACCGACTTACCCTCTATATAGGCTACGTTGATCTTATTACCGGGATTTGAATTATTGGTATTTACGACATCGTCAATGTTGACGGCGCCTTCAATAGAGATCAGATCCTTATTCCTCGGAATGATCAGCTCGTCACCATCTGCCAGGGTAATATTATATGACGCATTAGGATTTTTCATAATATCTCCCAATTGGATGATTACAAGTCCGGTCTCATCAAATGTTCTGTTGAGCGTAGCGCCTTCTGAAAAGGCTTCCGGGTTGAGTCCTCCCGCTCTCCTGATGATATCGTAGATCGTTTCGTTGTCTTTGACCAACGCATATCTTCCGGGGTACTTTACCTCTCCCTGGATAGTTATGACTTTCTGCAGGCTGTATTTAGGCAGTGATCTTACTTCTATGATATCAAAAGGCTCCAGGTACACTTTGCTCATGGTATCTCCTGCCATGATCAGGTCACGCGGGATATCAAAGGTCGCGGCGACCACTTTTGTCGGCTCATTATTATTGAGAATCACTCTGAATATTTCGACCCGGTTGGTTGCGGCTTCCGTTTTGAGCCCCCCGCTCAATGAGATCGCATCGAGCAGTGTCATGGAATAGCCATATTTAAATTTACCAGGATTTTTGACGGCGCCGCCTACTGTTATGGTGCTCTCATTTTTTATGATGGAGTTGGATAGTACTACGATCCTGTCATGAGGCTCCAGGGTAAAATTGTCAGAAGAGTTGCGGTTCTTCATTGCGTTTTCGATGTTGAACAGGGCGTAATGTCGGATACCGGTCGCTGTGTCGGTCCTTACGACATACGCTTTGCTCAGGGCGTCGACCTTAAGCCCGCCTGCGAGTGACACTACATCGTGCACATGCATATTTCTTCCCGGATCGAAATCAAATTCTCCGGGAGCTCTCACTGCACCGCTTACGCTTACTTTATAATACTGTGCAAAGTCAGGGTTGGAGAGGATGATAAGCTTATCATTGGGCTTTAAAATAAGATTTCCGGGATTGTCCGGATCGGACAGAATAGAGTCGATGCTGAAGGAGCGAAGGCTCAGACTGTTATCAGGATTAAGGCCCTGTATAAAGCCCAGATCTCTTCGTGTCGTCCTTTTGATGCCTGCCTTATCCAGCAGGTCTTTGACGCGGAGTCCTTCCTTCCATTCAAAATCACCGGGCTTTTCTACCTCTCCTGATACGGTGAGCAGGTTTTTGACCTCTATGGAGGACTGGATGATCGTTATTTCATCGCCATTTTGAGGGATGAATCTATCAGCCTCTGCATAATTGATGGTATAGATCTTCTTAGCCCCGTTTTCAAACCTTATCACCTGGATAAGCTCCTTGTCGGCGTCAGCTGACAATCCTCCGGCATACCTGATAAGATCGGAAAGATTTTCTGCCGGAAGCAGCTCATAGCGGTATGGCCGGTTGACCGAGCCGATCACCGATACGACTTTCTGTGCTACCGGTATCTGGATGAAATCATTGTTCTGGAGATAAATATTCGCTGCCCTGGAAGGATCCATCATAGACTTATATACGTCGTAGATCCTTACGCCGCCACCGGGGCTTACGATCTGGATATTCCGCACGCTACCCAGATCAGTGATCCCATTGGCCATAGCTATGAGGTTAAATGCCGTATTGGCGGCAGGATAGGTATAGGAGCCAGGATCTCTGACCTCGCCGAAAACGCTGACAGTGATCGACCGGGTTCTCCTGAGCGTAATCGCGATCTCGCCGCTTGAAAATGAGTACCTTTGGCGGTATCGCGCTTCGATAAGCTTTTTTACCTTACCCCATTCTATACCTTTAACAAAGATCTTGGGCAGGGTCCGGGGATCGATATACCCCTGTTCATCCACTTCCAGGTCACCGTCATATAAGGATCGTCCGAAAATAACGATACGAACCACGTCGCCCGGTCCCAGCAGGTAGTCGTTGGCAGGGCTGACATTATCCTGATTGGTAAAGAAGGATGAATTGCCACTGCGGAACACCTGCTGGCCATAGATGGCTACTTTAATGGTATCAAGCGCTTTGAGTGAGTCCGATGCGGCTTTGGCCTCCCTTTGTTTGTTTTCATTCAGGTCGAAAGACTCCTCAATCGAATTGGAAAAGTCATTGTTGAAGTCAAAATCATCAAATTTGAGTGTTTGCTTCTTTTTTTCTTCCTTCATTCTGTCTTCCGCACTTTTTGAAGTGCTTTTTTCTGCTTTTGCCGGAGCCTTCTCCTTTTTCTCCTGTTCCTCCTTTCTGACCTTTTCGTACATCTTTTCCTCCTCAATCTCCCGGATCGCCTCATTGACGGTCGATTCGAGTGTTGTAAGCTGGTCCTGGCGCAGATTCTGAAGGTCGTAGCCTTTTGTTTTCAATTTGGCGTTGAGCTCATCTTCCGTTATGCCTTTGGATTTAATTTCAGCACGTATTTTTTCAATTTTATCGGCATTTTGTTCCATGATCGCCCTGGGATCGATGTTGCCGGTCTGTCCGAAAGAGACAACGGGTATAAAACAAATTAAGAACAGAATATATAGTTTATTCATCTGATGTGTTTTTAGTAAGTGATTTTCAGGATTTTATAACAATGCTTTTTCAGCAGATTTCATTCCGGCTTTATTAATTTAAACTTTGATTCAGGGCTTTACTGCTTTTAGAAAGTACTCGTATGTCTTCTTGAAGCCTTCTGTCCGGCTGATCGTCGGTGACCAGTCAAGTATTTTTTTTGCCAGGGTGATATCCGGTTGACGTACCTTGGGATCATCCTTCGGAAGCGGATGGTATTCGATTTTTAGCTGGGGATTTCCGACAAGTTGCATCACTTCACCGGCGCACTGGTTGAGTGTAATTTCTTCCGGGTTGCCGATGTTGACAGGCAGATGATAATCCGAATGCAACAGGCGGCAAATGCCTTCAATCAGATCGTCGACATAACAGAAAGACCTGGTCTGGCTTCCGTCTCCGAATACTGTCAGGTTTTCTCCTTTTATCGCCTGGCTGAAAAATGCAGGCAGGGCCCGGCCGTCATTGACGCGCATTCTCGGTCCGTATGTGTTAAATATACGGACGATCCGGGTTTCAAGCCTGTGAAAGTTATGATAGGCCATCGTTATTGCCTCCTGGAACCTTTTGGCTTCATCGTATACCCCGCGCGGCCCGATGGGGTTTACATTGCCCCAGTAATCCTCCTTCTGCGGGTGAACAAGCGGATCACCATATACCTCTGAAGTCGAAGCGATCAGCATCCTGGCGTTTTTGGCCTTGGCCAGCCCCAACAGGTTATGCGTACCCAGTGAGCCGACCTTTAGCGTCTGAATCGGCATTTTCAGATAGTCGATCGGGGAGGCCGGTGATGCAAAGTGTAAGATATAATCCAGATGACCGCTGACGTGCACAAATTTCGACACATCGCAGTTATAGAACTCAAAATTGGGTAGCGGAAACAGATGGGCAATATTCTCAGGACTTCCCGTAATAAAATTGTCCATCGCCACCACATGATATCCGTCTCTTATAAATCTGTCACATAAATGAGATCCGAGAAATCCGGCTGCACCTGTTATTAATACGCGCTTCATATATTCGCCACTACTTTTTGGATTTGTTCTTTAGTGATGTCGGGGTAAATAGGCAGGCTCAAAACTTCCCTGCATGCCTGCTCACATTCCGGAAATATACTATCCTGCTGCTCCGCAAAGGCAAATGCGGGCTGCTTGTGTAGGGGAAAAGGATAGTACACCATGGATGACACTCCGGCCGCCTTTAATCGGGAAGCAGCCTCATTCCTGTCGCTGAGACGGATTGTGTACTGGTGGTAGCTGTGCGTAGACTCCGGCAGATGCCCGGGAGTAACACAATACGATCTTGATGATAGAAGGTGGTTATATATTGCAGCGGCTGCGATCCGGGCTTCGACATCAGCCCTGAGATGGTCCAACTTTACACTCAGGATGGCCGCCTGGATGGCATCCAGCCTGCTGTTGACGCCTATGATCTCGTGCTGGTATTTTTTCTTTGAGCCGTGATTGGCTATCATACGAATGCGTTCTGCAAGGTTCTGATCCCTTGTGATTAATGCGCCTCCGTCACCATAACATCCCAGGTTCTTTGAAGGAAAAAAGCTTGTGGTCCCTATGTGCCCCATCGTACCCGATGCGAAGATATCTCCGTTTTTTGAAGTATAAGAAGCCCCGACTGACTGCGCAGCGTCTTCTATGACATACAGGTCGTGTTTCTTCGCGATAGCCATCATGCTGTCCATATCAGCATGGGTACCGAAGAGGTGGACAGGAATGATACACCTCGTCCTGGGTGTGATTGCAGCCTCGATCTTGGCAGGATCGATACAGAATGTGCTCTGGTCGATATCAACGAAAACGACCTTAAGCTTCAGCAAGCCGATCACTTCAGCCGTTGCGCCAAAAGTAAATGGCGTCGTGATGACTTCATCGCCGGGCTGTAGATCAAGGGCCATGAGAGCGATCTGCAAGGCGTCAGTTCCGTTTGCGCAGGCAATTACGTGTGCTCCGCCTAGAAACGCTGAAAATTGCTCTTCAAACCGCCGAACCACCGGGCCATTGATAAACTGTCCGGACCGGATGACCGAGCTGATAGCTGCATCTATCTCATTTTTATACCTGAGATATTGAGCTCCTAAGTCATTCATCGGGATTAACTGATTCAAAACTGTTTCTTATCTTAAATTTTAATTGAATGAATCAAACGCGACGCAAAAGTAAGCTATTATACGTTGTAAATATGTACTTATTACCTATGCATTTTATTACCTTTGTCGAATGATGAGATATAAGCGATTGATTATCTATATATTAGCTCTGTTGGTGTCGCCTTGCATGCTATCGGCTCAGGTAAGAGCTGATGCCAAAAACGCGCTGCTGTTGCATATCTCCTATGGTTATCATCTGCCCGGTGCTGATATGGCCAAGCGTTTCAAAGGAAATTTCAGCATCGGCGGAAGCCTGGAATACAAGCTTAAGAACGACCTGTTTTTTGGGCTCAACTATGCTTACCTGTATGGAAAAAATGTTACGGAGCCTATAGCGCAAAATCTGCTCAATGCCAAAGGTGAAATAGTCGGTATCGACAATCACCTTGCCAGTTTTGTCATCCGTGAACGCGGATATTATGCCTCTCTTTCTTTCGGTAAATTATTCAGACCTTTTGAAAACAGGAGCGCTGCGTTGAAAGTAAGCCTCAACGGAGGCTTTATGCAGCACAAGGTAAGGATCGTAGATGATTACACCGTTGTCCCGCAGATCTTAAATGATTACCTGCCGGGATATGATCGCCTGACCAATGGCTTTATGCTGCAGCAATATATCGGATACCAATACCTTTCTGACAATCGCCGGATCAATTTTTCCATCGGCTTCGTCCTCTCTCAGGGATTTACCCAAAGCGCCCGGGGCTTTAACTATGATACCGGCCTGAGAGACGACCGGCGACGGCTTGATCTCCTCAACGGGCTGCAGGTGAGCTGGATTCTTCCTTTTTACTTCAACGACTATTCAGAGGAGATCATTTATTGATTGAGTTCATGATACGGGCCCTGTACAATGTCGTGATATGGTTGTATCACTGCGTTTTTCGCTTTGCCGGTCTTTTTCATGAAAAGGCACGAAAGATAGAGCAGGGCAGGAGAATGTCGCGTGCTGATATTGCCGGCTCTTCGATAAGCGGTCCGGTGCTCTGGTTTCATTGCGCCTCTCTCGGCGAATGGGAGCAGACCATCCCTGTTGTAGAAAATATCCGGAAAAAAAGCGGGATGAATATTCTTCTCTCCTTCTACAGCTCATCGGGCTTTGTCAATGCCAGGAGAAAGGATCTGGCCGATCTTGTATTTTATCTGCCTGCCGATCTGCCCGGTTCCTATGACCTTATTTTTGACCGGTTTGAGATCAAAGGCCTTGTTTTTACACGATATGACCTGTGGCCCAATCTGATCCTGAGAGCAAAAAGATCCGGGGCGAAGCTGTTTTTGATCGGGGGTGAGGTCGGCCCAGGTAGCAGATATTTGCGTAAAGGCGGCTTTTTCGCTTCATTGCTGGTGAATTTTGATTTTATCAGCTGTAACGACCCTCGATCGGCGGAATTGTTTCGCGGAGCGGGTTATACGAAGGTCTTTGCCGATGGAAGCCCGAAGCTGGAAAGAGCTGCGTCCCTGGCTGCTTCAGCTTATGATAATACGCTTCTGAAGCAATGGTCTGCCGGGTATTTTGTGGTCATAGGTGGAAGCATATGGGAAAAAGAAACGGAGATACTCCTGCAGTCTTTCAGGAGCCCGGAATTTGCCGGAATCAGATATATCCTTGTCCCGCATGAGCCTGTCAAAGCGGTGGTCGAACACCTGGCCGCGCAATTTGGCGATGAGGCGGTTCTGTTTTCCCAATTTACCCCTTCTGCCATGGATCGGTCCGTAATCATCGTGGACAGCGTGGGATACTTGTCCAAAATGTATAAATTTGCGGACCTGGCATTGGTAGGAGGCGGCTTCGGCAGAGGGATCCATAACATAACGGAGCCTGCAGCCCACGGCCTGGCGGTTATAACCGGACCTGAGAACGAAAAATTTTCCGAGGCACAGCTCCTGGAGGAAGCCGGAGTCTATTTTATGATCAGGGGTTATCCTGATTTTAAGGCTTTGCTGGCCAAGATCAGCCATGAGCCTTCCTATCGGGCTCTGCTCGCTCAGAAGGCATCGCTATTCTTTAAAAAGCAACATGGAGCTTCTGAAATGATCGGAAGCCGTATTATTAAATATCTGAACCTTGCTGAGAAGTAAATTTGAATCGTTAAATATCTGCGTTATCGGCGACCTCATCATGGATGAGTACATTTACGGTAAGGTCAGCCGTATTTCGCCGGAAGCTCCCATTCCCATTGTCGATCAGATATCCAGGGAGCACAGGCCCGGCGGCGCTGCCAATGTCGCGCTCAACCTTGTTAATCTTGGTGTCCGTACAAGCCTGATCGGCGTGGTCGGCAAGGACCCCAACGGCGCTTTATTGTCAGACCTGATCGATGGTATGGGCATAAGCGCCCAATCGGTTATCATCAAAGACGAAGGCAGGATCACGACATGTAAGACCAGGGTTGTTGCACAGAACCAACATGTGGTCCGGATCGATCATGAAGAGCATACGCCCGTTTCCGGTGAGATAACCCGGCTTATTATTGATCACATTTCCTTCCTGCACCGGCAGCAGAGACTGGATGCCGTCATTCTTCAGGATTATGAAAAAGGGGTCTTCCACCCGGATAATATTGAAGAGATCATCCGCCATATAAAAAGCCTGTCTGTCAGAATAGTCGTTGATCCTAAGGATAGGAACTTCTGGCATTACAAGGAGGTCGACCTGTTCAAGCCAAACAGAAAGGAAGCGGAAAAAGCCCTGGGCCGCAGGCTTGAAATGTCGTCTCACAGCCTGTATGAGGCGGCTGGTGAGATCGAGGCTGTCCTCAATAACCGTATCAGCCTGATCACCTTATCAGAGCACGGGCTCTATATTAAGGAAAAGAATAACGGGCTATGGCAGCGTTCCGAGATCCTGGACGTTATAGATGTATGTGGCGCCGGAGATGCGGTGATCAGCGTTATCGCCGCTGCATTTTGCGCCGGTATGGGATTGGACGATATGGCATCACTTGGAAATATATCGGGGGCCTTGATATGCAGTGTCAGGGGAGTTGCAGCTATTGATCTGGCGCAGCTGGACAGGGCATATTTAAATAGGTTGGATTAATTTTTTAACAAAATTAATTTTTTCTTTCTGCCTCAAAGCCGTATAATTGTATTTTCTTAAGTATTCATTTAATCTTATTACATTAATAAAAAAGTTTAGTATTATGAGAAAATTTTTGACTCTGAAAGTGTCAACTTACTTTTGGATGTTAGTAGGGCTTCTCTCGTTTGGAAGTGTTGCTAATGGCCAGAATTATTACATTACTGTCGAATCAGGTCCTCTTCAGGGAGAAACAATGAGAGTGGGTATTGCAGCATATCGTGATTTTTGTGCTGACGGTATTCCTTCAGGTACTTTTACCGCTCAGGTTGCTAATCCTATTCTGGCCGGCGAAGACGGTCAGGCTACAAAACTGATCGATCTGGATCCGATTACCGCTGATGTTGGTATCTGCCAAAGAGGTGGTGGTATCAATTTTGACACCAAGGCCCAAAACATTAAAAACGCTGGTGGTCAGGCAATGCTGTTGATCAATAATGATCAGGCCAACCCCAATACTGCTGTCAACTACGGCTCAGCTGGAGCGGTAGCTGATTTCTGGGGTATCAGCGTTTCTTACAATGACGGACAGAGAATTCTCGCCGATCCAACGGATTTCTCTTTTTCAATTTTTGTTGAAACACCTCCTGAAACTGATGTTGTGATCTGGGAAGGTCAGGGCGAATTTGATGGCGGCCTCGCTCCGTTTACTACAGTAGGTCTTGCTTGTGGCGACGCTGGTCAGGACCCGGCTTTAGCTGTTTGGAACTGGACGGCCAACGGTTATACAGAAGGCCTTTACGGCGGTGCTAAAATCAACTCAGTGTCAGTTTGTAACGGAGCTGCTTTCTTTAACTCCGATCTTTATGACACAAACCTGACAGCAAGCGGTGACGGTCCTTGCCTCGCAAATCAAAACGGTGAACTGATCTCTCCGATCATAGATCTGAGCGCTCTTCCTGAAGAAACTGCGCTGACATTGAAGTTTACCCAGATGACCCGCCAGTACCAGAGTAATTACTTCGTGGGCTGGTCAGAAGACGGTGGAGCTACCTGGAATGAAGTTGAAATCAATACGGGACTTCCTGTTAACTCTGGATATGAAAACTCTATTCAGCGTATCAAGCTGACAGGTGCTAAGCCAACTGCCAACTTCCAGATCAAATTCAGATATGAAGGTAACTACTACTTCTGGATTGTCGATGATGTCAAACTGGTTGAGCCTGAAGACTATAACGCTTTGATCGATCCAAGCTGGATGACTACTGCTCCTTATCCTACAATGCCATTAAGCCAGGCTGTGCCTGTTCAGTTTATGACTGACGTTCACAATATCGGAGGTAAGGCTCTGTCAGGTGTGACCCTTACTGCAAAAATTACTGACGAAGGAGGTAATGAGGTATACAGTGCTTCAACTTCTCCTACAAGCGCAGGCGCAGAAGAAGGGATTGTAAACCCGGGTGACACCATTCAGAATATCATCTTTGGCAGCTACCTGCCAACAGAAGTTGGTAATTATACTATTACGTACAATGTAACTACCAATGAAGAGGATTTTGATGAAAGTAACAACACATACTCTAAGACCTTTGCTGTTACACAGGCAAATACAGGCGAATGGGGTAGAGAGGACGGATCTACAAGAAATATCAGCTTGAGCTTTAATGCTGGTGTCAGAATCGACTGGATATATGCAAATGTATTCAGAGGTGAAAAGGCCGGTGATTTTGCAAAACAAGTTCGTACAGGTATTGCCAATGCGGATGACCTGGGTGAAGTTGGTGGTACAGTCTATGTATATATATATGAATGCGAAGATGCCAACGGCGACTTTATTTTTGATGATACAGAGCACGATCTGGTTGGTTACAACTACCATGACTTTGCTACCGGCGCTCCTGCTGCTTGGGAAGACTATCTGAAGATCCTTGATTTCAACACGGATGAAGAGATCTCTCTCGAAATTAAAGAAGGTAAATGGTACATCGTTGGTCTGGTTTACCAGGCTCCTGAGTCCGCACCATCTACTTATTGCTACTGGCTGGCAAGTGATAAGGTCAACCAGAGAGCAACTGAATATATCGGAGAGCAGCAGGGTGATTATGTATGTACTCACTTCCTGACCAACCCTTGGGTTCTTGACGGATCATTCAACCTGTCTTCTTCCAGAAGCTTATTCACAGGAACTCCTGTACCTTTCGCAAGATTCAGCTTGGGAACTACAGGCAACAAAGACCTGAAGCTTGCTGAGAACACGTTCAGATTATTCCCTACCAATGCTTCTGATAATGTATCCGTAGCTTTCAACTTTGATAATGCTACTGATGCTACTATGGAGGTATTCGATGTAAAAGGTAACAGAGTTTACAATAAAAAATTGGAAAACCAGAAAGATCAAACAAATGTGGTCAACGTTGGCGGTTTCAGCCAGGGTGCTTATTTTGTTAGAGTTACAACTCCAAACGGATCGTTGTCTAAACCTTTTAATGTAATCAAATAATCTTTGATTGAGTGAAATGAGGGGCTGCCATTTGGTAGCCCCTTTTTTTGTGAAATATACAGGCATAGTGAAATTTCAAAATTAAAAAACGTACATTTGGTTCTTGTAAAAATTGGAATATGACGGAATATACTCCCGATCAAATCATCGAAATATACAATACACCTCTACTTGAATTAGTATATAGAGCGGCTTCCGTGCATCGTCAGTATCATGATCCTTCGGAGGTACAGGTTTCTACGCTTCTTTCCATTAAAACAGGCGGGTGTCCGGAAGACTGCGCATATTGTCCCCAGGCGGCGCGCTACTTTACAGGCGTCAATGAGCATGATCTGATGTCACATGCCGAAGTGTATGAAGCTGCCAAAAGAGCCAAAGCCATCGGTTCTTCCAGGTTGTGTATGGGGGCCGCGTGGCGGAATGTCAGGGACGATGATCAGTTTGACCATGTCCTGGGCCTTGTTTCGATGGTCAATGACATGGACATGGAGGTGTGCTGTACGCTGGGCATGGTTACCGAAAACCAGGCTAAAAAACTGGCTAATGCAGGATTGTATGCTTACAATCACAACCTCGACAGCTCGGAGGAATATTATAAGGAGATCATTTCAACGCGCGGATACCAGGATCGGTTGGCTACGCTTGAAAATGTCCGGAAAGCCAATATTACAGTCTGCTCGGGAGGCATCATAGGTATGGGCGAGAGCGTTGAAGATCGCTGTAAGATGCTATACACCCTCGCCTTGCTGGATCCGCAGCCGGAGTCAGTCCCGATCAATGCCCTGGTCCCTGTCGAAGGTACGCCGCTCGAAAATCAGACTGTTGTTGATTCGTGGGAAATGATCCGCATGGTTGCCACTACAAGGATCGTACTGCCCCGCTCTGTGGTGAGGTTGTCAGCCGGCCGTACGGAATTGAGCAAAGAAGCACAGGCGCTCTGTTTTATGGCGGGCGCGGGCTCGATCTTTGCAGGAGATAAGCTGCTTACCACTCCTAATCCTGACCAGAACGAAGACCTTGCCTTGCTCAATGCGCTTGGGTTGAAATCCAAGCCTCCATTTAAAGGCGGTAAAAAAGAACGTCAGCAGTTTGAGGTCGATGAAACAAAAGAAAGACCGAAATGGTCAAGGCCGGGACATACCATTGAAGCCAATGAAGCATATAGAAAGAACAAAAAAGTTCTGACGGAATAAGAGCGCCAGGCTTCTATTCGCCCGTTTTTATCTGACTTTCTTATAAATAACAGAAGTGCGTAAAAAGATCATTGCAGGCAACTGGAAGATGAATACTACTCTGGCAGAAGGAAAAGATCTTGCAGAGGAGGTCATTCGTGGAACCCAACCCCGGGTTTCAAAGGTCATTTTTTTCCCTCCGTTCCCTTTTCTGACTGAAATCGGTAAGCTTGTAGAAGGAAAACAGAACTTTACTTACGGCGCCCAGAATCTCAGTCAATATGACAAAGGGGCCTATACCGGCGAAGTTTCCGCCGAAATGCTGCATTCTGCCGGATGCAGGTATGTGCTCATCGGCCATTCGGAAAGAAGAGAATGCTTTAATGAGACCGATGATGTTCTGGCCGCTAAGATCAGGCAGGCATTTTCACAGGACCTTATACCGGTATTTTGTTGCGGAGAGCCTCTTAAGGAGAGAGAGGCCGGAACTTATCAGGAATTTGTCGCCATCCAGCTCCGGAATGTACTCTTCGAGCTGGATCCGGAACAGCTTTCCAGCATTATCATAGCATATGAGCCGATCTGGGCCATCGGAACCGGCCGGACTGCCAGTCCGGAGGAGGCGCAGGAGATGCACGTATTGATCCGTAATATGTTAAAAGAACAGTTCCCGCCTTCGGTTGTCGATGGTCTGACCCTCTTGTATGGCGGAAGCGTCAATGCGGCCAATGCGGAGGCATTGTTTTCCCGTCCCGATGTGGATGGCGGTCTGGTCGGCGGAGCATCCCTCAAACCGGGAGAATTTATTGCGATCATCAATGCAATGGAAACATTACAAGCTAAAAAATAAACGAAAAGATGAATCATTGGCTACTCAAGTCAGAGCCGGAAGAATACAGCTTTGAGGACTTAAAAAAAGAAAAAAAGACGGAATGGACCGGTGTGCGTAACTACGCTGCCCGGATCAACCTCAATAATATGAAAAATGGCGACATATGCCTTTTCTATCACAGTTTAACGGAAAAGGCCATTGTCGGATTATGCAAGGTAACGCAGGAAGCCTATCCCGATCCTACCGACGATACGGGCAAATGGGTCGCTGTAGAGGTCTCTTATCTGAAGCCGTTGAAGAAGCCTGTTCTGTACAGTACGCTCAAATCCATGGATCATATGAAAAAATTTGACCTGATCCGTATATCCCGGCTTTCAGTTATGCCGGTCGCTGATGATTACTGGTATGAGATCCTCGAAATGGCAGAAACTTCGGTAGAATAGATGATGCCGCATTCTCTGAAATTATGTTTGCTGATTCTCCTGGTGGCCTGCAAAAAAACACCGCAGGCAAGTGAAAGACCGCTTAAAGGGCATTGGAGGGCTACTGCATTTTATGTGGGTGATAGTATCACTAATGTAGATGTGAGCCATGTCACACTTGAGCTGACCAATAATTCGAGATTCAGTTTTGTGAATAATATCGGCCAGGCGGAGGCTGGAACTTATATATACACAGATAGTCTCCTCATAACGACCGATACGATGGTCAGCCCTCCTATCGAAAAGGCGATGCATGTCGTCAAGGTCAGTAAGGACAGCCTGATCCTGAGGATGAATTTCAACGGGAAAGAGGCATTGATGTACTTCAGGGATAGCCTGCGATAAAGCTGTATGATCATATGAAACTGCAATCCGTCATCTTGTGCATCTGGATATCTCTTCATACCATATATGCACAAAATAAGCCCACTGCTCCATATCCGGCGTTGCTGAACCCGGGATCGGAGCTACTGAGAGCCGGCGCAAATTTTTCTATAGAGAAAACAAAAGACGGGCTGATAATCATAAAATCCTACTACAAAAACCGCCCGGTGATCGCCTATGCCGCACAATATGATCCAAAAGCACAGACCTTGCTACATGGGCCGTATTATGAATTAAGCATTGCCGGTGATACGATAATATCCGGGATGTATTCTGAGAATACAAGGGTGGGTTACTGGCGATTGGGGGAAGGCCGTTCAGGTAACTATATGGATGGTCAATTGGAGGGAGAGGTGATGACCTACCAGGATGATAAAGTGATCCTGAAAGAGCTTTTTGAGGATGGCAAACGCATTGGCAAAGTCGTATCTTATGATGCCACGGGAAATATCATTATGGAAAAGGATGCCAAAGATTATGAAAAAGAGCTACAGGCAAAAATGCGCATAGAAAGATATTCAGCGCCTCTTTTCCCCGGGGTGGATTATTCCGGGCTGACTGATGATGATATGGTTATATTGTCTGATACCACAATGAAAGCTTCTATTCTCCAAAGCTTAAGGTATCCTCCTCAGGCCAGGAATGAAGGGGTGACAGGTAAAACATCCATCAGCTTCACAATTGATGCTGACGGTACTTTACTCAAGGCTTTTATTTCGCAGAATATTCACCCTGCGATCACAGAATCGCTTTATAATCTGATCTATCAGATGCCTGACTGGATCCCAGGCAATGGCGGGGATCGCTCTGCTACTTTTAACTTTACGCTTCCTGTGACTTACCGCCTTATGGGCAATTGATCCTGGTATTTTTATTCCGGTATTATTTTTAAAGGAATATCAGCAAAATCAAAACCGGAGAAACTGCCAAATCCCTATGATTCGTTATATGCAGTTTCCCCGGTCGGTTTGCGTTGCCCGGGTATTACCGGTATGTTAATGCTTAATGACTGAACCTCTCTTACGATTTTAGTGAGCCCTTAGTCTTCTGCGAGAAAAGGATACCTGTAATCTGTCGGCGGTACAAAGGTCTCCTTGATCGTTCTTGCTGATACCCAACGGTATAGGTTTAAAACCGATCCGGCCTTATCATTGGTTCCTGAGGCTCTGGCTCCTCCGAAAGGCTGTTGTCCGACAACTGCGCCGGTAGGTTTGTCGTTGATGTAAAAATTGCCGGCGCTGTTTTCAAGCGCTTTCAATGCCTGGCCGATGGCATACCTGTCACGCGCAAAAATAGAGCCGGTCAGAGCATAGTCCGACGTATCGTCCAGCAATTGCATGGTTTCCGTATACTGCTCATCTTCATAGACATAGACGGTCAGCACCGGTCCGAATAGTTCGGTACACAGGGTATCGTATTTCGGGTTGGTTGTTTCAATGACCGTAGGCCGAATAAAATAACCTTCTGATGAATCATGATCACCACCGATCACGATTTTGGCATCTGACGCATTTCTGGCCTTATCGATATAGGAGGAAATAAAGTCAAATGCTTTCTTATCGATGACGGCATTGATAAAATTGGTAAAATCTTCCGTGCTTCCCATCTTCATGGATTCGACGTCGGCTTTTAATCTCTCAAGCACGGCAGGCCAGAGAGACCGGGGGATATAAGCCCTGGAGGCTGCGGAACACTTCTGACCCTGGTATTCGAAAGCGCCACGGGCCAAGGCTGTCGCCACCTCTGTGGCATTAGCGCTATGGTGTACCATTACAAAATCTTTGCCACCTGTTTCTCCTACGATGCGCGGATAAGAACGGTAGTCATCCAGATGGCTCGCAATCTTCCTGTAAATGGTATTGAACGTCGAGGTGCCACCGGTAAAATGTAATCCCGCGAATTCCCTGTGACTGAATATAATATCGCCGGCCACGGAGCCCGGTACAAAAACAAGGTTAATCACTCCATCAGGCAGGCCGGCCTCACGCAGGACCTCCATAATGACATTGGCCGCAAAGATCTGTGTTTCTGCCGGCTTCCACACGACGGTATTTCCCATCAGCGCAGGTGAACTGGGGAGATTACCGGCAATGGCGGTAAAGTTGAAAGGCGTAAGCGCAAAGACAAAGCCTTCCAGCGGCCTCCACTCAAGCCTGTTCCAGATGCCCGGAGCAGAGTCGGGCTGAACCCGGTATATCTCTGTCATATAATACACATTGAACCGGAAAAAATCGATCAGCTCACAAGCGCTGTCGATCTCAGCCTGGAAGGCATTCTTTGACTGCCCCAGCATGGTGGCTGCGTTGATCTTCATTCTATAAGGTCCGGCAAGCAGCTCTGCCGCTTTAAGAAAGATGGATGCCCGCTGATCCCAGCTCATGGCGCTCCATTGCGGCTTGGCGGCCAGTGCGGCATCGATCGCCATACGGACATGGCTTTCGTCTCCTTTATGATAATACCCAAGCAGGTGCCGGGTCTCATGAGGCGGATGTATACTTACCTTATTATCTGTTCTGACCTCCCGGCCTCCGATAAACATCGGGATGTCATGTGTTTTGCTTTTGGCTTCCCTGAGCGCTGCCTGCAGATTTTTTCTGTCCTCACTGCCAGGGGCATAGGATCGTACCACTTCATTGACGGGGATTGGAGTTTTAAAGATGCTGTTTGACATATAACGAAGTTAAAATTAGTATTATACAACTAAAGGAGAACTCCCCCGGGTAGAAAAGGTTTAACATTTCCGCCCCCTTTGATCACCTCTCTCACGATAGAAGAGCTGATATGGGAAAATTCCGGTGAGCTGATCAGGAAGACGGTTTCGATGCCGTCACTGATGATCTGGTTGACTTGTGAGATGGTCTTTTCATAATCAAAATCAGAAGCATTACGCAGTCCGCGTATCAGGTAATTGGCATGGACGGCTTTACAGTAATGGGCAGTAAGGCCGTCGAAGTGGTCTATTTCGACCGCCGGGTAATCTTTGAAAACGATCCTGAGCCATTCGAGCCTTTTGTCAAGCGGAAAAAGATAGGATTTGGTGCTGTTGGTCCCGACAGCCACGATTATTTTATCAAATAAAGGCAGCGCACGCCTCACCAGGTCAAAATGACCGATGGTAATAGGGTCGAAAGAGCCAGGGAAAACTGCTATTTTCATAAGATCATCCTATCATTTTTGTTAAAGCATTTCGCGGGCACATTTTTATGCGGGATCGCTTCGTTATAGTTCTGCTTTTGCAGAGTGTTTTCTTTATCCGGGAAAGATATACCTTTTCTCTTTTCTGACCAAATCTATTACCATCCCCTTTTGTGATTCGCTGCCCTTCGGCCTGGGATAAAGTCCGGCATCACCGGAGTACTGATGGTCATGTGGCATTTCATTGATGCGATTGGCAGAGGTTTTAATTTCCAGGGCTTTCTTAGGAATTATTATAATATTAATTATTTTTGTTATATGATTGCCTTCTGGCAAGCCTCTTATTCAAATGGTCGATAAATTATTTCTCAGCTACCTCTTTATTTTCCTGCTCTGTCACGGACTGATGACAGGCCAGTCACTGCCATGGAATGCCCTCAATGGCCATGATGTCATAGCGGCTCTCCGGCTCAATCCGGCAACTCAACTGCATCCCGACCTTACTTCTGCTATTCATATCGGCAGCATTCAAACCGATTACAGCAATAACTTCGGTTATTTTGTGGGCAAAAGTTTTGCCGGCCTGCCCTTTCATTTCCAGGAAATTACAGTACCGGAATTACAGTTTAAAAAGTACGGGATCAATCCTGCCATCGGCCTCGAAAGGGATGTCCGGGGCTATGAGATGAAAATGAACGAAACCGATCTGAGTCGTTTGTATTTTTCCACTTCGATGGTCTTTAACGGACCAGCTTATTTCCGAAAGCTGAAAAAAGGATATGCCGTTGGCCTTCTGACCGGTTTTGAAGTACGAGGCGGTATCAATGATTATCCTCCGATCCTTTCTTATGGCCCTTACAGGCATTACAGACCTGGTGACCGTATCTCCGTCCCCGAATGGAATGCGCTTGCAATGGCCTATTTCAACATAGGCCTGCATTTGAGCAGGGAGATCGATCTGGATGACCGTTCCAGGCTGAGCGCAGGCCTGAATCTGCGCTACCTTGGTGGTATGTTCCATATGTCCCTGGAAAATAAGGAGCCGATAAGGGATTATATTTTTAATGAAGATGGTGATGTCGTGTTATCAAATCTCAGGCTGGACTATAGCTATACCCACAGTGATGGTAACAGTCCGTTTTCTCCGGTAGTAAAAGGTAACGGAATCGGCGGTGACGCCGGCATATACTATTCCAGGCAGCTGAGCACGGGCCTGCTGAGCTTCGTCAGAGGAGGACTGTCCCTGACCGGTCTTGGCCGGTTATGGTATGGCCAGAGCCTTCGTAACGGCTACTTTGATATTAATGAACAAACGACCCTTTCTTTCGGAAAATGGGACACCCTGACAGGACTGGATCAACTGGTGGACAGCTTCAAAACCGTGGTAGGCCGGCGGCCAGCCAATATCTATGCTGAGAACAGGGGTAAGGCCGTGCATTTGCCTGGAGACCTGCATTTTACATTGAGTACCGGCTTCAGGTCGTATGGAAGGATCCATTATTATTTTTCCATACCTGTAGCCCGTTGGAGCCCGGATGCCATGCAGATAGGAATGGTGCCCGAGCTGACATTTGATAAGATCAATGTGCTGGTACCTTTTTCATATAATCAATGGACCGGCTTCCGGCTGGGAGCAGGCCTCAACCTTGATTTTCTGACATTCGGAACGGATGATGTACGCTCATTTTTTAAGCGGGACCGGCTGCAGTCCGGCTCCCTGTACTTCGGGGTCAATCTGCGGACCAAAGCTCAATCTGTTAAAAAGAAGGCGGTTTTTTAGAATTTTATCACATTTTCTGCCGTTGAAACGTTTTTTCAAAGGCGGATCAAAATGTCATGATGCGCTGAAGGTTATTTTTTGATTTGAAAAACAAATACTTGCATTATCTTTGCGCACTTATGATAAAAAGGAATCTTATTTTTTTGTTGTTCTGCGGATTTCTGGGACTTACATCCTGTAAGTCGGAGTACGAAAAGCTCAGGGCCAGCAATGATGTCGAGCTGGTGTATAAAAAGTCGCTGGAATACTTTAATAAAAAAGATTATCTGAAGGCCCAGACCTTGTTTGAGCAGATCCTAGGCCGTTATCGCGGAAAAAAAGAGGCTGAGGAGCTCTATGTCAAATATGCCTATACGCATTACTACCTGGGAAATTATATCCTCTCCGCCTCTTATTTTCAGAATTTTGCCAATACATATATTACAAGCCCTCTGAGAGAAGAGGCAGCCTATATGTCGGCATATTCCAATTATTTGCAGAGCCCTGATTATAAGCTTGATCAGACCTTTACCTATAAGGCGATCGACGAGCTCCAAAGCTTCGTCAATACCTTCCCGCAGAGCGCGAGAGTGGCGGAGTCCAATAAGCTTATTGATGAGCTTAGATCCAAGCTGGAGAAAAAGGCGTTTGAGGAAGGATCGCTGTATTATGATCTGAAGCAATATCAATCCGCAACAATTGTCTTCTCCAATATGTTAAAAGACTTTCCCGATTCTCATAATGTAGAGAAGATACGCTACTACATTGTAAAGTCAAACTATACGCTCGCTGAGAACAGCATTTATTCCAAGAAGCTTGAACGCTATGAAAATACACTCATTGCTGCAGAGTTGTTCCTGAATAAATTCCCCAGGAGTAAAGACCGGAAAGAGGTCGATTCAATATTGAAACAAACAAAAAGTAATATTAAAAATCTAGAAAATGACGGACATCAAGACAAGAGTTCAAGGGATAGATCCTAATAGTCATGCTCGTGATATCAAAACTATGGCGGCTGCGACAGGAAATATTTACGAGTCTATTGCCATTATTGCGGCTCGTGCACGTCAGCTACAGGTCGGTATCAAACGCGAATTGAACAACAAGCTTGAAGAATTCACCGTTTCTTCCGACACCATCGAAGAGATTCAGGAGAACAAGGAGCAGATCGAGATCTCCAAATTTTATGAAAAACTGCCGAATCCTGCGATCATCGCTACAGAAGAGTTTATCAACAACGAGCTTTCTTACCGTTATAAAGATCAGGATCAGGACTAATTTGGCCATCTTCTCTCCCAAGGGAGTGATAATCCGGTTTGTTTGATATGGAACTGCAAGGCAAGAAGATCATTCTGGGCATTTGTGGTAGTATAGCTGCCTATAAATCGGCTGTGCTTTGCAGGTTACTGGTCAGAAACGGCGCTGAGGTCCGTGTGGTCATGACACCTTCCGCGGAGGGCTTTATTACTCCTTTGACCATGTCCACGCTCAGCCGGCATACCGTATACAATGCCATCCATGATAGACACACCTGGTCTGGACACGTCGAGCTGGGTTTGTGGGCCGACCTTATGCTGATAGCTCCTGCTTCGGCCAATACTATCGCCCACATGGCGGGCGGTATCTGTAATTCCATGCTGGATGCAGTATACCTGAGCGCAAAGTGTCCTGTGTTTTTTGCTCCGGCGATGGATCTCGACATGTGGCGACATCCGTCGACTCAATCCAACATCAGAAAATTGGGAAGCTTTGGTACCCACCTCATCCCGGTGGAACATGGTTTTCTGGCTTCAGGCCTTACCGGTGATGGCCGGATGGCCGAGCCCGAACACATATATGATCATATCGTCAGCTACTTCAGGCGATCGCAGGATCTGGAAGGAAAAAAGGTGCTTATTACGGCGGGGGCTACTCATGAGAAGATCGATCCTGTTCGTTTTATCGGGAACTCATCGAGTGGAAAGATGGGTATTTCCATCGTAAAAGAGTGCCTCAGCCGGGGCGCTTCGGTCGAGCTTGTGCTGGGGCCGGTTTCAGAAGCTGTTCCGCAGCATCCATCCTTATCGGTCCATCATGTGACAAGCGCCGAAGAGATGTACCAGGCCTGCCGTCAATCATTCGGCTCTGTCGATATAGCAATCATGGCGGCTGCGGTAGCTGATTACAAGCCCGGCAAAACTGAGCAGCAGAAAATAAAGAAGACAGAAGGCGTCCTGGAGTTGGAGCTTGTAAAAACCGTCGATATCGCCGCGACCCTGGGAAAAGAAAAAAAGCCGCATCAGCTCACGATCGGCTTTGCCCTGGAGACGGAAAACGAGCTCGAATATGCGCTGGCCAAGCGGACCAGGAAGAACTTTGATCTCATCGTTCTGAATTCAACCAATGATAAGGGTGCGACATTCGGTACCGATACCAATAAGGTGACGATCATCGGAGAGCAGGGTGTTCTAAAAAAGACGGAGCTTTTGCCAAAGGACGACATAGCCCGTATCATAGTAGATGAAACAATCAAATTGTTATAAATTACGTTTATTCTCACATGAATCTTAAATACATTTTTATAGTTTTGGTATGGTGCGCCTTCGGCTTATCAAAAAGCGCTGCCCAGGAGCTCACATATACGGTAAGCATTAATACGCCTACCCTTCAGATCGCGGATCCGAATGTGTTCAAGTCATTTGAAAAGAGCGTATCCGAATTCCTGAACAATCAGCGATTTACCGATATGCAGGTCAATGATGAAGAAAAAATAAAGGTTTCTCTCAATTTCAATCTGGTAAAGGAACAATCGGAAAGGGATTTTATTTTTAGCCTTTCTATCCTGGCGACACGGCCGGTCTATGGAAGCAGCTACGAATCGGTCATCTTCCAGTATATCGACGATAGAGTGGCATTTTCCTATGAGCCCGGATTTGCGTTCATCTTTAATCCGAATACTTTCAATGATAACCTGACTTCCGTTCTGGGTTATTATTCCTATATCATTCTGGGCCTCGACAGAGATTCATTTGCCGAAAGGGGAGGGGACGAGATGTATTCAAGAGCACAGACCATTGTCGGCTCACTACCTACAAATATAGCCAACAACGATGATGCCGGCTGGTCGGTTTCAAAGGTGGGCCTGAATAAGGTACGTTCTTCTTTTATCGAAAACTTACTGAGCCCCAAACTGAATGATTTCAGAACCGGCTTTTACGAATATCACCGCCAGGGCCTTGACCTTGCTTCGACCAATGTGGAAGACGCACGGAAAAATATTATCAATGCGATGAAAGCCATTGAGAAATCCTATGACTCTTATGTCAATTCGCTGGTCATCAATTTGATGGGAAGTATCAAAGGCAAAGAGCTGGTGGAGATATTTAAGCCCGCTCCTAAAAATGAAAAACAGGAGATCTACAAGATACTGGGTAAGCTGGATCCGGCAGGCTTGCAAAATTATGTCGACCTCCGATGAGCATTGAGGGAGCAAAAGCCCGCCTCGCTATATTTGCCTCAGGAGGCGGAAGCAATGCCCGTGTCATCATGAACTATTTTAAGGATCACCCTTCGATCAGGATCGCTCTTGTTGTATACAACCGGAAAGATGCCGGAGTCAGGGCCTATGCCGATGAATTTTCAGTACCTGCTGTCTACCGCAGCAACAGGGCTATGGAAGATGAGCAATCAACGATGCAACTGCTTGATCATTACCGTATCAATGGGATAGTTTTGGCAGGCTATCTGGCGCTGATACCTCCTTACCTCGTGGATCACTTCCCGGATGCGATACTCAATATACATCCCGCCTTACTGCCTTCCTTCGGGGGAAAGGGTATGTATGGCCGCTATGTTCATGAGGCGGTAAGCCGTTCGGGGCATTCGGAGTCAGGTGTTACCATACATCTGGTCAATAAAGAATATGACAGGGGTAAGATCCTTTTTCAGCAACCTGTCCCTATCACTCCCTTTCAGGATCCTGCCGGCATAGGGCGAGCTGTGCTTATTGCTGAGCATGCCAGCTATTCCGGGGTGATAGAAGCATATTTTTCGGGCTTCGACTTTTCAAAACAATAAACCCTTATTTCGTCGGACAAATTTTTTCTTTTTCAATGCAGGTTCCGCTCTTAGTAGAATTTGTTCTTATATGGTCGTGGTAATATTTATATTTGGCCAGAGCAAAAAATTAATAAGATGAAAAGACTCCTGTTTGTATGGCTTGCCTGTACATTTATTCTATCCGCATCCGCCCAGAACAAACCTGATGACAAGACGCCCGCCAAAGAAGATAAGCCTGGCAAATATGACAGGAGCCTTGATTATGAATATAAAGTAGAGCAAAAGCGACAGGTTGTCATCAATGGCAAAAATGTCCCTTACCAGGTGACGGCTGCCACGATGCCGGTGTGGGATAATGAAGGAAAGGCGATCGCCGGGGTGTTTTATACTTTTTACGAGCGTACGGATGTCGCCGACCGTTCTTCACGTCCTTTGGTATTTTCATTTAACGGGGGACCGGGCACGCCGTCGGTTTGGATGATGCTGGGCTATACAGGCCCAAGGCTTCTGCATATCGATGACGAAGGATATCCTTTGCAGCCATATGGCTTAAAAGACAATCCGTATTCCATCATCGATGTGGCCGATATCGTATATGTCGATCCCGTCAATACAGGGTTTTCCCGGCCGGTCAACAAAGATGTGCCGAGGGATAATTTTTTTGGGGTCAATGCAGATGTGCGCTACCTGGGCAACTGGATCAACTCATTTGTCAATAAATACAGCCGCTGGGCCTCACCCAAATACCTGATTGGGGAAAGCTACGGCACGACCAGGGTTTCCGGGCTTGCGCTGGACTTGCAGAACAACCATTGGATGTACCTCAACGGGGTCATCCTGGTATCACCGACCGACCTGGGCATCCGGAGGGACGGTCCGGTCGACAATGCCTTGATGCTGCCCTATTATGCGGCCACGGCATGGTATCACAAGGCTTTAGGCCCTGATCTTCAATCCAGGGACCTGCTGGATGTATTGCCTGAGGTCGAAAAGTTTACGATCGATGAATACCTGCCTGCCCTGTCTTTGGGAAGCTCTATTCAAGGTGAACGTTATGATGCTTTGATTGAAAAAGTAAGCAGGTATTCAGGGCTTAGCCCGAAGGTGATCAGGGAAAACAACGGTATCATCAATGTCGGTTTTTTCTGGAAGGAGCTGTTGCGGTCGCGTGGTTACACGGTCGGACGCCTTGACTCAAGATATATCGGTATCGATTCGCGTGATGCCGGGGCCAATCCTGAATACAACGCCGAGCTGACAAGCTGGCTGCACGCATTTACACCTGCCATCAACCTGTATCTTAGAGATGAGCTAGGATATAAGACCAGCCTGGATTATAATATGTTCGGACCGGTACACCCGTGGAACAATGAAAATAATAATACGGGCAATAACTTAAGGGCAGCGATGGCTCAGAATCCTTTTCTGCATGTCCTTGTGCAATCCGGGTATTACGATGGTGCCTGCGATTATTTCAACGCAAAATATAATATATGGCAGATGGATCCCAACGGCAAGCTGCGCGGCAGGATCAAATGGGAGGGATATCGCAGCGGACACATGATGTATCTGCGCAAAGAGGACCTGAAGACATCGAATGATCATCTGAGGCAGTTTATTCTGGAGTCAATTCCCGGTAAGGATCAACCTGCGAGGTATGACCGGTAGCATTGTATTTGTTCCCGGCTGCGCTGTCTGAGGGTTGACCGGTTAGTTGTACCAAATCGTTTCTGACGGTCATTTTCCGGTTCCAAATGATTTTAAAAAAAAAGGTGATCCGGGCTGACTGCCCTGTCTTTTAGCGGCAGTCAGCATCCAAGTTGGGGATTTCAAAAGGAGCAGAAGTATTTTTTTAGTTTATAGGAATTTTGGTACCTTAGACTGATTTAAAATTAATATTACTGATAACTGACGACAATGCAGCCCGTTGAGACTCCCACACCATCGGATGTGGTAAGCGCTTTTGTCCATAATGATGAACCGGCATTAGAGAGCATCTATAACCTGTGCTTTCCAAAAGCCAGGGATTACATCCTCTGCAATTCGGGCACCTATGAGCAGGCATTGGATACTTACCAGGATAGTTTCCTCGCTTTGTGGCGGAATATCAGGGATGGAAAATTTATTCCCCGAACAATTGATGATATTTCTGCATATCTTACGATAATAGTAAGGAACAAGTGGGTTGACTATCTTCGTTCTTTTCACCACAGGATGATCGTCTCTGAAGAAGAACTGCCCGGCTGGGATCTCACGGAGGAAGAGCTGGTGGAAGACGAGAGAGAACTCATTGAATTAATAAAAAAAGAGTTTGCGAAATTAGGTGAGAAATGCCGGGATCTGTTAAGCAGGTATTATTATCGGAGACAACGATTAGTGGAAATTGCTGCCGACCTGAACTATACCGAAGCTACTGTAAGGAATAACAAGTACAGGTGTCTCCGGAAACTTCGCGAACTGGTTTTAGCTAATTGAGATGAAGCATTTATTGATCACAGAAGAAGAGTGGCATGCTATCGAAAACTACCTGGAAGGTAAGCTGGATGCTCAGAGTATGGATATACTGAATCAAAAGATCGCTGAAGATGACATTTTTGCCAAAAAGGTGAGACAGGTTCAATTATATGGTATAGGTATCCGGGAAGCAGAAATGGAAGCAGTGTTACAGGGCTTTACAGACAAGCTCAGACCAAATGACCGGCAGCCGCTGCCTGAAACCGGACGATTCATAGACCCACCTCCCGGTACAAAGCAACGGAGCTCTGTGCGCATTTCGTTCCAAAAGCTGGCGGTAGCCGCTTCCCTCATGCTTGTAATAGCATCCGCGGTCTACTGGGCTTTTTTCACTAAGCCGGATCTGTATAAGCAATATTACAAGCCTGATACCGGCCTTTATACTTATATGGGAGCTTCTCAGAACTTTGCCTTCGATCAGGGCATGGTCGAATATAAGACCGGAAATTATAATGCAGCGCTGGAAAACTGGTTAAGCTTACCTGATTATGAGGCTTCCAGGGATACGATACGCTATTTCATCGGGAATGCTTATCTGGCGACCGGGAAATACCAGGATGCGGAAAGATACCTGATGATGGTTTCCGGATCGCAGGATTCTGCTCTAAAAGGAAAGGCCGATTGGTACCTGGGATTAATAGCGTTGAAGCAGGGAGATTCTGAAAAGGCCAAAAGCTATTTTAAGCGATCGGATAATACGTTGAGATCCGGAATTTTAGAAAAACTGGAGAATTGAAAATTGAATAATGTGATGGTTGCCAGGTGGATAAGTAAAGTATCTCAATTCGTATTTGCTTACCATTCAATAATCCTCCCTGTTTTGTTTTCTTTTGTGACCCTTTCATATGGTCATACCCAGGTGGATCATATCCATGCGATAGAACAATCGATCCGCTTAAAAAAAAATGACGTTGCCCGGCAGCTTATTCATCAGCAGCTGGCCAGTTACAAAAATGCGAATCAATCGTCGCGGCTTATTGATCTGATCTATCCTTATGGGAGAAACCTCCTTGCCGATCATCCGGTACATCAGGTCATTGACTCTGTCGCCAGCTTGGTATCATATATCCAGGGTAAGACGCCGGACATGCAGATCCGTTTCGACGCGCTGAGAGAAAAGCGCGATTTCCTTATGCTGGTATCTATGTACCAGGATGCTTTGGCAACGACCCGGGAAATGAAAATGTTGCTGGCAAAAAGAAAGATACCGGACAAACAGCTGGAATGCAGGACCATATATGAAGCTGGCTATCTATCCCAGCGTCTGTACAATATCAATGATGCGAAAAATTTTTTAAACGCGGCACAGGATGTATTTTCAAGAAGCGACCTGAAGGATAAAGAGCTGGAATGCCTGATCAATTTTTCCTTTGTCCGGACCTATTATATAGAATTGAAATTAGACTCCGCCGATATTTTTCTAAAAAGATCGAAACAAAAGCTGAAAGAGCTGAGCTTCAATCCTTTTACTAAAGGCTATTTGCCGGCGCTCCTGGATAATATCTCGGCCGGTGTAAATGCACAAAAAGGAAATGTAGACCAGGCTATCCGGGAATTGAAGCGTGCTTCGGGAATGTTGAATGATGTCCTGAAGCAGGATATCAGGTTGAAGGACGCCGATCTTGCAGGCACGTTTCAATGCGAGATCCTCGACAACCTGAGTATCCAGTACAGGTTATTAAGAGAGTTTAAGCAGGCAGAGCGATTACTCTTATTTTCCTACAACAGGAAAAGCTCGGATTTCCCTTTTAATGAGCGTGGCTTACTGATCTCTGAAGTGAGCCTGGGATCATTATATTCTGAGATGTTCAAATTTGATGAGGGCATCAGAATATTGAATGAGGCATTAAAACGAAAAATCATCTCAGAACCGCAGAATTTGATCTGGACAGGAGATGGATACAGCGCGCTTGGATCGATGAACGAAAGCCTGAACAACACGGCAGAGGCTTTCAAATATAACGAGCTGGCTGATCAGGCCTATGAGAAAGCGCTTGAAGGGTATTATGACAATGTATATATAAATTTTCTGTACAATACCTCCGCATTTCAGGCTAAGAATGGGCAATATCGTGAAGCAAAGCAAAAAATAGAGAAAGCGGTCGGGTATATCTTAAAGACCAATGGATCAGGTAGTTATCTTACGGCGGTAGCCTACAACAAGGAAGCATTTGTGCACTTCCTGGGCAAAAACTATAAAGAGGCGATTCAATATGCCCGGTCGAGTGAAAAAATCCTGACAAAGCTGATCTCGGACGGTGAAAATATGCTGGATTCCATTACAAGAGCCAATTATCTGCCGTTTGTAAAGTATGTACGGCTCAAATCGGAATATGCCCTGAATCCTCATTTAACAGTCTCTCAGCTTGAGTCCATATTGAAGGAGCTGGAGTCGGAGATCCGGAAGCTGGAGGACAAGAAACAAATTTTCGGCGACCATGAAAGTATTGGGGTCATCCAATCCGAAAGCCGGACCATCTATGAATTTGCACAGAATATCGCCAAAGAGCTTTACCTTGAGACACATGACAAAAAATATCTTGATAAGCTGTTAAGTATTCACGAGAGTAATATCTATTCCAGGATCAGGAACAGGCTGGACTGGATGAAAATAGTGAACTACAATAACATACCAGGATCAGTTCTCGACCGCGAACAGAAGATCATCCATGACCTGTCCGGTGTGCTGAGCTCTGAGCAGAGCGCCGCTGCAACCCAGGCCGCGCTGTCTAAATACCGGGCAGAAATAGAGCAGTTTAAATCAGACATCAGCAATAAATATCCCGGGTATTATCAATTGAAATATGGCGGATTGCACTCCTCTGTTGCCGAGATACAAAAGAGCTTGCCCGCCGGCGCAACAGCGGTCAAGTATATCCTGACTGAAAAAGAGACCTATGTATATGTCATCGGCAGGCAGGCGGTCAATTTTCATGTATTGGATCATGTCAGGTTATCGGAACTGATAAAGGCGACGGACTATTTTTCCAGAGACCTGCATAAGCTTTCAGAACAGCTCAATAGCTTATACCGGGTATTGTGGGAGCCCTTCCGGGATGAGATAAAAACAAAAAAGGTCATCATCATTCCCGATCAGTCCTTATATAAAATATCATTTGAGTCATTGCAGAAACGCCCTTCCGGCACTTACAAAAGCATGATTTCCAATGCGCTTATCCAGGATTATGTATTCTCGTATGATTATA